>Ga0255338_1000247_pt1 | contig 214910 bp, 202 predicted proteins | sample MeOH1_35cm_T4_19_FD_203715 | JGI IMG/M metagenome (GOLD analysis project Ga0255338, IMG submission 203715) | Sandy soil microbial communities from University of British Columbia, Vancouver, Canada - MeOH1_35cm_T4_195 | ecosystem: Engineered > Artificial ecosystem > Sand microcosm >...
ACAGCTTCCTCCAGATTCGCAGTCGCCCGCGACACCCTTGCCGTTCGGCTAACACTTCCCCGTGCCGGGTGTGTAGAGGACTTCCACCTCCAAGTGAGTGCGCCCTGCCGGGCGCACACAAAAAAAGGCAGCGAACCGCGCTGCCTTTTTTATCGTTGCTTCATCACCAGATACGAAGTGGCGGCATCACCAGCGACGCAGGAGCGACGTCACCGGCCCCTACAGCGACTCCGCCGCATAATCCGCCAGCCGCGAGCGCTCGCCGCGCGTGAGCGTGATGTGCCCGCTGTGCGACCAGCCTTTCATGCGATCCACGACGTAAGTCAGGCCCGAGCTGCCTTCCGTGAGGTAAGGCGTGTCGATCTGCGCGATGTTGCCGAGGCAGACGACTTTCGTGCCGGGACCTGCGCGAGTGATCAGCGTCTTCATCTGCTTGGGCGTGAGGTTCTGCGCCTCGTCGATGATGAGGAACTTGTTGATGAAGGTGCGGCCGCGCATGAAGTTGAGCGACTTCACCTTGATGCGCGAGCGGATGAGGTCGCGTGTCGCCGCGCGGCCCCATTCGCCCGCCTCGTCGTCGGTCTTGTTCAGCACGTCGAGATTGTCCTCGAGCGCGCCCATCCACGGATTCATCTTCTCTTCCTCGGTGCCGGGGAGGAAGCCGATGTCCTCGCCGACCGGAACGGTGACGCGGGTCATGATGATCTCGGAATAGGTCTTCTCCTCCAGCGTCTGCATGAGCCCCGACGCGAGCGTGAGCAGCGTCTTTCCGGTGCCTGCCTGCCCGAGCAGGGTGACGAAGTCGATCTCGGGATTCATCAGCACGTTGAGCGCGAAGTTCTGCTCGCGGTTGCGCGCCGTGATGCCCCACACGCCGTGGCGCTGGTGCGTGTAGTCGCGAAGCGTCTGCAGGATGGCGGTCTTGCCGCTCACTTCCTTCACCAGCGCGTAGAACGGCTTGTCGTCCTCCAGGAACAGGAACTCGTTGACGATGAAGCTGCCGACCAGCGGGCCGTGCACGCGGTAATAGGTGTGGCCGCCCTGCTGCCACGATTCCATCTCCTTGCCGTGCTGGTCCCAGAAGTCGGCCGGCAGCTGACGCGTCCCGCTGTAGAGCAGGTCGGTGTCTTCGAGCACCTTGTCGTTGAAGTAGTCCTCCGCGGCGAGGCCGACCGCGCGTGCCTTGATGCGCATATTGATGTCTTTCGACACCAGGATGACCTCGCGCTTGGGATAGAGCTCCTGCAGGTGCTTCACGACGCCGATGATCTGGTTGTCCGCCTTGCCGCTCGGCAGGCGCGCAGGCAGATCTCCCGTGATCGATTCGGTCTGGAGGAAGAGCCGTCCGGTCGCTTGGGCGTCGCCGTGGCTCGCCAGCGGCAGGCCGTCCGAGATGTCGCCGCTGCCCGGCCCGACCAGCTCGTCGAGATAGCGGCTGGCCTGGCGCGCGTTGCGCGACACCTCCGACATGCCCTTCTTGTGGCTGTCGAGCTCTTCCAGCGTCGCCATCGGAATGTAGAGATCGTGCTCCTCGAAGCGGAAGAGGCACGTCGGGTCGTGCATCAGCACGTTGGTGTCGACGACGAACAGGCGGGTGGTGGCGGGCAGGCGGGTTACGACCGAGGCGGGGGACGAAGCGGGCGATGCGGGTGCGGCATGCTTGCGTTGTATCATGGAGCTCCCTGGTCGGTGAGACGAACAACCGTAACGACCGGCCGCGGCGCTAGAGGGTCTTTACGAATTCCAGCACCTCCTGCACGTGGCCGGGGACCTTGACGCCGCGCCACTCCCTGCGCACGACGCCTTTTGCATCGATGGCGAAAGTGCTGCGCTCTATGCCGCGCACTTTCTTGCCGTACATGTTCTTCATCTTGATGACGCCGAACAGCCTGCACGCGGCCTCTTCCGAGTCTGACAGCAGCTCGAACGGGAAATTCATCTTGGCCTTGAAGCTCTCGTGCGACTTCAGGCTGTCGCGCGAAATGCCGTACACCTCGCAGCCGGCCTTGCGGAACTGCGCGTGCAAGTCACGAAACTGCTGGCCCTCCGCGGTGCAGCCGGGGGTGTTGTCCTTGGGATAGAAGTAGAGAACGAGCTTGTTGCCGCGCGCATCGCGCAGGCGGAAGGGAGTGTCGCCGGTCGCGGGCAACTCGAAGTCGGGCGCCGGCTGATCTAACATGCGTCATGCATCATGAGCATTGCACGTATGGTGAAGCAAAGCGCGGCGGCATGCAAGACGTCCGGCTCACGCTCCGACCGCCTCGCGAGACGCGCGAGTGAGCTCGGCGAAGGCGGCATCGCTTGCGTCGCGAAGCGTCAGCCGCGGCGAAGCGGCAAGCTGCGGATAATGCTTCAGCGTCGACCGGGTGTAGGCCGGGTCGTAGTGCTGCACCAGCAGCTCGCTCACCAGTTCGTCCCAGCGGCGCGCGCGCGCTTGCGCCTGCCATCGCGCGACGGTCTCGTGTCCATGCACGCCGGTGAGGCAGTCGAGCTGGGACGCGAGCAGCTCGGGCTCGTTGAGAAAGTGCGCGTACTCCTGCTTGAGCAGCGCAGTGCGCGCGTCGAGCGGCGCTTCGAGCGCGAGACAGGGGCTGTCCCACATGGCTGCGATCAGCGCCTCCGGCACGCGCAGGTTTCCGATCTTCTTGCTTTCCGCTTCGACGAACACGGGACGGCGCGAAGAAAACTGCCGCAGCTCGTGCCACACCAGGCTTTCGAACATCTTCTGCGATGGCTGGCGCTCACCCGGTACATTGCCGAGCACCGAGCCGCGATGCAGCGCGAGCGCCTCGAGATCCAGCACCTGGCAACCGACGCGGGCAAGGTCGCGCAGCAGGCGGCTCTTGCCGGTGCCGGTCATGCCGCATACCACACGCCAGCGCAGGCTTTGCGGCAGCAGCGAGAGATCTTCGATCACCGCTCGCCGGTACGCGCGGTAGCCGCCGTCGAGCCGGCCGACGCGCCAGCCGACCTGCGCCATGACGTGCGCCAGCGCGCCGCTGCGCCCGCCGCCGCGCCAGCAATAGACCAGCGGCCGCCAGGTGCGCGGACGGTCCTGGAATCGCTGCTGCAGGTGACGCGCGATATTCGCGCTCACCAGCGCCGCGCCGATCTTCTTCGCGTCGAACGACGAGTGCTTGTACAGCGTGCCGACCTCGACGCGCTCGGCGTCGTCGAGCACCGGGCAGTTCACCGCGCCGGGAATGTGGTCCTCGGCGTACTCGCTTTGCGAGCGCACGTCGATGATCTCGTCAAACTCGGGCAGTTGTGCTACGGTTGCCGTCATCGATGCGCGCGCATCGGTGCGCGGCTTGTGCAAGTCATTCGGCATCGAGACTCGTAGTGCCGTGGTATCGATCATTCTCTAGTTTATTACGGGAAAACATGAACACACCAGCAGCGCCGGCTGAGCCGCGGCTCACGCAACTGTCGCACGGCGGTGGGTGAGGCTGCAAACTGACGCCAGCGTTGCTGAGCGAAGTTCTCACCAAAACGCCTTTTGCCGGCGCGTTTCCCGACCTCCTGGTCGGCAACGAGTCGAGCGACGATGCGGCCGTGTATCGCCTCAACGACACGCAGGCGATCGTGGCGACGACGGATTTCTTCATGCCGATCGTCGACGATCCGTACGACTTCGGGCGCATTGCCGCGACCAACGCGATATCGGACGTGTACGCGATGGGCGGCCAGCCGTTCATGGCGCTCGCGCTGCTCGGCATGCCGGTCGGCAAGGTCACGACGGACGTCATACGCCGCATACTCGCGGGCGGCGAGGCGGTGTGCGCCGCTGCGCGCATCCCGATCGCCGGCGGTCATTCGATCGATTCGCCGGAGCCGCTGTACGGGCTGGTCGCGCTCGGTCTCGTGCACCCCGACAAGGTCAAGCGCAACGACAGGGCGCATGCGGGCGACGTGCTGATCCTCGGCAAGCCGCTCGGCATCGGAATCCTGAGCGCTGCGCTGAAGAAGGGCGAGCTTTCGGCTGACGGCTATCGCCAGATGATCGATACGACGACGAAGCTCAACACGCCGGGAATTGCGCTGGCCGAGCTGGCCGGCGTGCACGCGATGACCGATGTGACCGGGTTCGGCCTGCTGGGACATCTGCTGGAAATCTGCCGTGGCTCGCGGCTTCGTGCAGACGTGCGCTATGCCGACGTGCCGGTCATATCCGCTGCGGCAGAGCTCGCGGCTCGCGGCTACGCGACCGGCGCTTCGGATCGCAACTGGTCGAGCTATGCCGGCGAGGCCGCGTTGCCCGCTGACATGCCGGCGTGGCAGCGCAGGATGCTGACCGACCCGCAGACGAGCGGGGGCCTGCTGGTGGCGTGCGACGCCGAGACCGTTCCGGCAGTGATGAGGGCTTTCGAGCAGGACGGTTTTGACTATGCATGCATCATCGGCCGCCTCGCCGCCGGCACACCGGGCATCGTCGTCAGCTGACGGTCACTTTCCCAGCAGCGGCCTCAACGCCGGCCATACCGTGCGCATCATGATCGGCTGCGCCTGCGCGGTGGGATGCACGGCATCGGGCTGGAAGTAAGAGCGGTCTTCGGCAAATCCCTCGAACAGGAAAGGCACCACCGGCACCTTCTGCCGGCGGCCGACGTCGAGGAACGTCTGATGGAACTGTCGCGTGTAGTCACGGCCGTAATTCGGCGGCAACCGCATGCCGATCAGCAGTACGCGCGCGCCTGCGCGGCGGCACGCTTCGATCATCGCTTCGAGGTTGAGTCGCATGGCGTCGAGCGGCTGGCCGCGCAGGCCGTCGTTCGCGCCGAGCTCGAGCACCACGACCGAGGGCCGGTGCGTCTTCAACGCATCGTTGATGCGCCGCACCCCGCCCGCAGTGGTTTCTCCGCTGACGCTGGCATTGGCGACGTTATAATCGACACCTTCCTCCTGCAGCCTGCGCGCGAGCAGGCTGACCCAGACCTGCTCGCGCGGCACGCCGTAGCCAACCGACAGGCTGTCGCCGTACACCAGCAGTGTTCGGGGAGCCGCGCCGGCAGCCGCAGGCGCGAGAATCAAAGCCAGACACAACAGCAGGACACGCCGCATCATGAATGATCGTTCAGTAGCGTTGGAGTCGCCGGTGGTGCGGGTCGTCGGACTCGGCAAGGAGGTTACCACCGCGGATGCGCGTCTGACCATTTTGCGCGGTGTTAGTTTCGAGGTGAAGCGCGGCGAGGCGATCGCGATCGTGGGCGTGTCGGGTTCCGGCAAGTCGACGTTGCTCGGACTGCTCGCCGGGCTCGACGTTCCCACGTCGGGATGTGTCGAGATCGACGGCGTGAATCTGTCCGGACTGGACGAGGACGGGCGCGCGGCCATGCGGGCGCGCCTGCTCGGTTTCGTTTTCCAGTCGTTCCAGCTGCTGCCTGCAATGACGGCGCTGGAGAACGTGATGCTTCCTCTCGAGCTCGCCGGCGCGGCGGATGCGCGCGCCGCGGCGACGCAAATGCTCGGCCGCGTCGGCCTGGGCGAGCGCCTCACGCATTACCCGCGCCAGCTCTCCGGCGGGGAGCAGCAACGCGTCGCCATCGCGCGGGCATTCGTTGCGAGGCCCGCGCTGCTGCTTGCCGACGAGCCGACGGGTAATCTCGATGCGGCGACCGGCGCGCAGGTGATACAGCTCATGTTCGAGCTCAATGCCGAGCGAGGGACGACGCTGCTGCTGGTCACGCACGACGAAGCGCTGTCGCGCCGCTGCCATCGCGTGCTGCGGCTCGCCGGCGGCGCGCTGCAGGACGGCCGGTGAAGGCAGTGGCGCACGAGCTCCTGTTCGCGCTTCGCCTGCTGTGGCGCGAGGCGCGCGCCGGGGAATTCAACCTGCTCGCCGCGGCGGTGGTGATCGCGGTCGCCGGTGTGACGACCGTCGGCTTTTTCACCGAGCGGGCGCATCGGGCGCTCGACCGGCAGGCGAGTGTTCTTCTCGGTGCGGATCTCGTGGTGAGCAGCGACCGCCCGCTGCAGGGCGAGTACGGCACGCAGGCGCGCGCGGGACAGCTTGCCGTCGTCGATGCGCTGCGCTTTCCGAGCATGGCGCTGTATCGCGGCGCAAGCGTGCTGGCCGATATCAAAGTCGTGTCCGAAGGCTATCCGCTGCGCGGCGAAGTGCGCGTCGCCGATACGGTGTACGGCAGCGACCGGCCGGCGCAGGGCATACCGGCACACGGCACGGTGTGGGCGGACGAGCGCCTTTATCATCAGCTCGGCGTCGAGCGCGGCGCCGAGATAGAGCTCGGCAATGCGAAATTCATACTTGCGGCCGTCATTACGCAGGAGCCGGACGCGGGCATCGGGTTGCTCAACGCCGCGCCGCGCGTGCTGCTCAATGCCGCCGACGTGGAGGCGACCGGCCTGGTGCAGCCGGGAAGCCGCGTCCGCTATCAGCTCCTCGTCGCCGGCACCGAGCTCGCCGTCGATCGCTATCGCGCGTGGGCGCAGACGCGGGTGCAGGCGGGACAGCGACTGGAAGGCGTGCGCGATGCGCGTCCGGAAATCCGCTCTGCGCTGGAGCGCGCGCAACGCTTCCTGTCGCTTGCCGCGCTGGTGAGCGTGGTGGTGGCGGCAGCAGGCGCGGCGCTCGCTGCGCGCCGCTTCGTGCAGCGTCATCTGGACGGCACCGCGGTGATGCGCTGTCTCGGCGCGACGAGCCGTCGCATGCTGCGGTTGTACGCGGTGCAGCTGCTCCTCCTGGGCCTGCTGACCGCGATGGCGGGCTGCGTGCTCGGCATCGCGGCCCAGGCGATGCTCGGCCATTGGCTCGCCGCGCTGGTGAAAGTCGAATTGCCCGCGCCGGCCGTCATGCCCGCAGTGTACGGCGCGCTGACCGGCATCGTGCTGCTGCTCGGGTTCGCGCTGCCGCCGCTCGCAGCGCTCGGCCGGGTCAGCGCATTGCGCGTGCTGAGGCGCGATCTCGGGCTGCCGAGCGGGGCGGGGCTCGCAGGTTATGCCGCCGGTATAGCGGCGGTAGTGGCGCTCATCTACTGGCGCGCTGGCGAGCTTGCGCTCGGCAGCTACGTCGCGGGCGGTTTCGCGGCGACCGTGGTGGCAGGCGCAGCCTGTGCGTGGCTGCTCGTGCGCGCGCTCGGCACGCTGCGCTACGCCGGCGTCACCTGGCGCTTCGGCGTCGCCAATCTGCAGCGGCGGCCGCTCGCCGCAGTGATGCAGACCGTCGCGCTCGCGGTCGGCATCATGGCGCTGCTCACGCTGACGCTCGTGCGCGGCGACCTGCTGGCGGCCTGGCAGCGCGCGCTGCCGCCCGATGCGCCCAACCGTTTCGTGGTGAACGTGCAGCCGGACCAGACCGACGGCGTGGCGCGTTTCTTTCGCGAGCGGAGCATCGCGCCGCCCGCGCTCTATCCGATGGTGCGGGGACGGCTCACGCAGGTGAACGGGCGCGCGGTATCCGCCGATACGTACCAGGACGACCGTGCGCGGCGGCTGGTCGATCGTGAATTCAACCTCTCGTGGGCCGATCGCATGCGCAGCGACAACCGCATCGTCGCCGGGCGCTGGTGGGATGCCGGGAGCGCGCGCGATCAGTTGTCGCTCGAGTCCGGCATCGCGCAGACACTGGGACTCGGGCTGGGCGACCGCCTGACCTTCGACGTCGCGGGCTCGCCGATCGAGGTGACGGTCACGAGCCTGCGCAAGGTGAGCTGGGACAGCTTCAACGTCAACTTCTTTGCGATCGTGCCGCCGGGTCTGCTGGACGGTCAGCCCGCCGTGTACGTGACGAGCTTCTATCTTCCGCCGCGCAATGCCGATCTGCTGAACGCGTTCGTGCAGCGCTTTCCCAACGTGCTGGTGATCGACGTCGCACAGGTCATGGCGCAGGTGCAGCGCATGATGGACCAGGTCGCGCGCGCGGTGCAGTTCGTGTTTCTTTTCACTGTGCTCGCGGGCCTGGTCGTGTTGTACGCGGCGATCGCGAGCGCGCAGGACGAGCGCCTGTACCAGGCGACCCTGCTGCGCACGCTGGGCGCCACGCGCGCGCAGCTCTTGCGCGCGACGCTCGCGGAATTCATCGTCACCGGCACCCTTGCCGGGCTGCTTGCCGCTGCGGGCGCCACCGGGCTCGGCTATTTCGTGGCGACGCGCCTGCTCAATCTCGAATACAGCTACAGTCCGCTGGTGTGGGTCGCCGGCGTGGCGGGGAGCGCCGTTGCGATCAGCGCGGCCGGCTATCTCGGCACGCGGCGGGTGCTGCGCGCGCGACCGCTGCAGATGCTGCGCGAGCTCGCGTAGTGAGCCACTGCGGCGGGTTATACTGAGAGCATGCCGGATTTCATCTATCTGCTGATCGCGCTGGCGCTGGTCGCGGTGTGCGCGGCGCTGCTGTTGAGGCAGGGCGCGGAAGTGCGCGCCTTGCGTGCCGCGTCGGAACGGCTTTCGGAGGTGCTCGAGCACAAGCACCGCGACATCCTCGTCGACTTGCACGACGGCCTCACCAGGCAGGGCGACCGGGTCGGCGGACAGCTCACCGAGTCCAGCGACCGCCTGCGAACTTCCGTGTCGGACGAGCTCAAGCAGACGCGCGACACGCTTCATGCGCTGCGGCTTTCGCTCACCCAGGACATGAACGAGTACCGCGAAGCGGTGACGGCGAGGCTCAACGAAACGGCCGGGTCGCTCAACAAGCGCCTGGACGAAAGGCTCGACCAGATCTCCGGCAAGGTCAACGAGCGCCTCGACGAGGGCTTTCGCAAGACCAACGAGACGTTCGTGAGCGTGATGACGCGGCTCGCGACGATAGACGAGGCGCAGAAGAAGATCGAGAGCCTCACCGGCAGCGTGGTGAGCCTGCAGGAGCTGCTCGGCGACAAGCGCGCCCGCGGGGCGTTCGGCGAAGTCCAGCTCGAGGCACTGGTGCGCAACGTGCTGCCGGCAAGCGCGTACGAGATGCAATGCACGCTGTCGAACGGCACGCGCGCCGATTGCGTGCTCACGCTGCCGCCGCCGACCGGCAAAGTCGCCGTCGATTCCAAGTTCCCGCTGGAGAATTACCACAAGATGTACGCGGCAGACGGGTCGGATGCCGAGCGGGCGGCCGCGCAGAAGCTGTTCCGCGCCGACGTTCGCCGCCACGTCGACGCCATCAGCGCCAAGTACATCATCCCGGGCGAGACCTCCGACGGCGCGGTGATGTTCGTGCCGGCCGAGGCGGTGTTCGCGGAGATTCACGCGCATCAGCCCGAGCTCGTCGACTATGCCCAGGGCAGGCGCGTGTGGATCGTCTCGCCGACGACGCTCATGGCCGTGCTCAACACGGCGCGAGCGGTGCTGAAGGATGTCGAGACGCGCCGCCAGGTGCACGTGATCAAGGAGTCGCTTGCCCGTCTCGCCGCGGAGTTCGGCCGGTTCAACGAGCGCATGCGCGATCTCGCGCGTCACATCAAGCAGGCGCACGAAGACGTCGAGAAAGTGCAGATCACCAGCGGCAAGATCACCCAGCGCTTTTCGCAGATCGAAGGCGTCGAGCTCGACGCGCCGGAAACGCAGCCGCTGCGCGTGGTCGAGATCCGCGACGAAGGCGCTGCTTGAAGCGCTGCCGCGCGCGGCAGGAGGCGGCATGGGCTGGCTCGCGACGCTGAAAGCGTGGCGCAACGCCCGGGTGCTGCGCCGCATATCGCTCGACGAGTCGCTGTGGCGGCGCACCGTGGCGCGCCACCCTCATACCCGCGCGATGTCGGAAAGCGAGCTGCGACGGTTGCAGGACCTGGTGAAGCTGCTCCTGCACGACAAGGCGATACACGGCGCCGGAGGGCTGGACGTCACCGACGAAATGCGCGTTTCGATAGCCACGCAGGCGTGCGTGCTCGTGCTCGACCTCGGCCTCGACTACTACCGCGGCTGGTCGGAGGTCATCGTGTATCCGGACGAGTTCGTCGCGCGCTACGAGTACGCCGACGAGAACGGGGTGGTGCACCAGGTGGCGGAGCCGATGTCCGGCGAGGCGTGGCACGGCGGGCCGGTCATACTTTCGTGGGCCGATGCGTCGGAGACCGGCGGCGTCACACCCTACAATGTCGTCATGCACGAATTCGCCCACAAGCTGGACATGCTGAACGGCGAGGCGAACGGCTTTCCGCCGTTGCATGCCGGCATGAGCCGCGAGGAATGGTCCTCCGTATTCAGCTCGGCGTACGACGACTTCTGCGCCCGCATCGATGCGCGCGAAGAGCTGCCGATCGACGACTATGCCGGCGAAAGCCCGGCGGAGTTCTTCGCGGTGATGAGCGAAGTGTTCTTCGAGCATCCGCAACTGCTCGCTGACCTTTATCCCGCGGTGTACGAGCAGCTTGCGCGCTTCTACCGCCAGGACCCGCGCGGGCGCGTCGCCGCAGCCGCGCCGGTCGGTGCGCGCCGCGCATGAGCCTGTTGCCGCGACCGGTCACCGCGCGGCTGGCGTTGCCGCTGGCGCTTGCGGTGCTGCTCTGCCTCCTGGTTGCGATCACGAGCCTCGGCCTCGTGCGCCTGGGCGGCATGGAACACCAACTGCGCGAGCTGGCGGACACGCAGCGGGTGAAGACGGCGCTGTTGTCCGCGATGCTGCGCAATATCCACGACCGCTCGTACCTCGTGCGCGAGTCGTACGGCGGCATGGTCGCGCCAGCCGCGAGCGCAGCGCGCTACGACACGCTTGCCGTTGAATATGCCGCCAATCTCCGGCGCTGGGATGCGTACGCGTTGTCGGATGCCGAGCGCGTGGGCCTTGCCGCAGCGCACCGGTCGGAAGTGGACGTGGTGGCGCTGCACCGCGAAGTGCTCACGCGCGTCGGCGAAGAGGACAGTGCGGGCGCCGGGCAGTTGTATCACGCTCGCGCCGAGGTGCTCGAAGGCGCGTGGGAGGACGCGCTGTATGCCGTGCTGGAAGCGAGCGGCGCGGCCTCGATGGCGGTGGTGGACAAGGCGCGGGGCGCGACGCGCCAGAGCCTGTTTACCATCGCGGCGGTCGGCTGCCTGCTGCTTGCGCTCGGCACGCTGATCGCGGTCTCGGTCACGCGCAAAGTAAGACGCACGGAAAAGGCGCTGGAGCTCGAGAAGGAGCTCGCGCAGGTAACGCTGCACTCCATCGGCGACGGCGTTGTCACGACCGATGCCGCCGGACGGGTGGAGTACCTCAATCCCGTCGCGGAGAAGTACACCGGCTGGAGCACCGGCGACGCACGCGGTCGCCCGCTCCCGGACATCTATCGCATCGTCGACGAGCGTACCGGCGCCGATGTCGATCCGATGACGGCGCAGGAGCAGCCGGACGGCGAAAACGGCAGTGTCGCGGTGCGCCTCGTGAATCGCGCCGGCGAAGAGTGTCCGATCCGCTATTCGCATGCGCCGATCCGCAGCCGCGACGGCACGCGGCTCGGCACGATACTCGTGTTCCATGACGTGAGCCAGGTGCGCGCGATGGCGCAGCAGCTGCTGTGGCAGGCGAGCCACGATGCGCTTACCGGTCTGGTCAACCGCCGCGAATTCGAGCGGCGTCTGGCCGAGCTGTCCGATGCGGCGCGGGCGCAGAGCCGCCAGCACGTCCTCATGTACATGGATCTCGACAACTTCAAGGCGGTGAACGATACGTGTGGCCACGTCGCCGGAGACGAGCTGCTGCGCCAGCTCACCGCCATCATGCTCACGCGCATGCGCGGCTCGGACACGCTCGCCCGCCTGGGCGGCGACGAATTCGGCGTGCTGCTGCAGTCCTGCCCGGTGGAGCAGGCGGTGCGCATCGCGAACGGCATCCGCGAGGCGGTGCGCGAGTTTCGCTTCGTGTGGGAGAACAAGACGTTCAGCGTGGGCCTCAGCATAGGCATCGTGGCCATCGACGCGGACAGTCCCGGCGTGAACATGCTCCTCGCCCGCGCCGATGCCTGCTGCTACGAGGCGAAGACCCGCGGGCGCGACCGCGTGCAGGTGTGCAGGCGCGACACGAGCGAGGACACGGGGCGCACCGGCGAGCTGCAGCTCGTGTCCCAGATCAACCAGGCGTTCGAGTCGGGCCGTTTCAGGCTCTACCGGCAGGCGATCGTGCCGCTGAACGGCGCCTGCGGCGGATTGACCCATTACGAAGTGCTCGTGCGCATGCTGGATGCGAATGGCGGCATGGTGTCGCCGGATGCGTTCATGCCGGCGGCCGAGCGTTATAACCTGCTGACGTCCATCGAGCGCTGGGTCATCAGCTCGCTGCTCGAGCATCTGCACCGGCTATGGCTGGCGGGAGGCGTGCCCCCGAATGCGGCGGAGTGCGGCTATTACGCCGTGAACATTTCCGGCGCGAGCGTGAACGACAAGAGCTTTCCCGACTTCCTGCGCAACCTGGTCACGCGCTACGCGCTGCCGCCCGGGCTGGTGTGCTTCGAGATCACCGAGACCACGGCGATCGCGAACCTGAGCAAAGCAGCCGAGCTGATACACGAGTTCAAGGCGCTGGGCTGCCGTTTTTCGCTGGACGATTTCGGCACCGGCATGTCGTCGTTCGCCTACCTGAAGTACCTGCCGGTCGATACGCTGAAGATCGCCGGCATGTTCGTGAAGGACATGGCCACCGACCCGATGGACGCCGCGATCGTCGAGGCGATACACCGCATCAGCCACATCCTGGGCATGCAGACGGTGGCCGAGTCGGTCGAGGACGCCGCGACCCTCGCGGCGGTCACCCGGCTGGGCATCGATTTCGCTCAGGGCTATCACATCGCCGAGCCGGAAGCGCTGGAGCCGCCCGCGCCGCCGCGTGAGGCCGCCGCGAACTGAGGAGCCGCCGTGACACCGTCTTATCTTCTCGCAGCCGACGTCGGCGGCACGAAGACCGAAATCGCGTGGGGACATATTGCCGCGGGGCGCATCGAGATCGTGGCGCGCCGCGTGTATTCGAGCGGCGACTACGCGACGCTGGAGGCGCTGATCGATGATTTTTCCGCCGCGCTCGAATCCGCTGGCCATCGCATCGCGAGCAGCAGCGCATGTCTCGCCGTCGCGGGCCCGGTCGATGGAGACACCGCAAGCCTTACCAATCTGCCCTGGCGCATTCAGGGCGCGACGCTCGCTGCGCGATACCGGCTGCATGCCGCGCGCATCATCAACGACTTCGAAGGCGTGGGACACGGGCTGGTGCATCTCGCGCCGGACGAGCTGCTTTCCCTGCAGGCGGGAGAGCGTCATGCCGAAGGCGCGCGCGTCGCAGTCGGCGCGGGCACCGGGCTTGGCGTCGCCGTGCTGACCTGCCACGGCGGTCGTTACCACGTGCATCCGACCGAGGCGGGCCATATGGATTTCGCGCCGACCGATGCCGTCCAGGACGAGCTTCTCGAGTGGCTGCGCAGCGAGCTGGGGCACGTCTCGTACGAGCGCATACTGTCGGGAAGCGGCCTGACGCGCGTATTCCAGTTCCTGATGGAATGCGGATACGGCCTGCCATCGACGGTGCTCCAGCAGGCCATCGAAGGCGACCAGGCCGCGAGCGTCATTTCGGCGCTGGGTCTTCAGGGCCGGGATCCGCTGGCTGCGCGGGCGCTCGACGTGTTCGCGCATGTTTATGGCGCTTTCGCGGGCAACATGGCGCTCGCGCTGCTCGCGCGCGGTGGCGTGTACATCGCAGGCGGCATCGCGCCGAAAATCGCCGACAAGATGGCCGATGGACGCTTCATGCAGGCGTTCCTCGACAAAGGGCGGTTTCGCGATTTTCTGACGACCATACCGGTCGACGTGGTCATGAATCCGGCGGTCGGCCTCTACGGCGCATTCGAAGTCGCGAGCCGCCTCGCGGCGGACACCATGCCGCGCATCTGAGAGAAGCCGCGCGGCCGCTCAGCCCGGCAACGCGCCCCGTTCGTACTTCTCGAGCTCGTCGGCCGTGTTGATGTTGCTGAAGGCGAGCGCCTGATCGTCGAACGACACTTCGGTCACGCGCAGCGCCGCGTACCATGCGTCCACCTTGCGCCCGCCGCGTTCCAGAAATTGCGTCAGCCCGGGCAATACGCTGCGCCGGCACAACGCGAACACGGGATGCGGCTGGTCTCCGGTCTTCGCGACTGCGAGATCCGCGTTCGCCTGCGCGACAGCCTGGTACAGGCGCGCTACGAGATCCTGCGGCAGGAACGGCGAATCGCACGGCGAGGTGACCACCCAGTCGTGAGCCGCCGCGGCGAGCCCGCGATGCAATCCGGCGAGCGGCCCGGCAAAGCCCGCGATCTCGTCCGGAATCACGCGATAGCCGAAGCGCGCGTAGCTCTCCACGTTCTGGTTCGCATTGATGAGGAGCTCATTCACCTGCGGCGCAAAGCGCTCGATCACCCACTGCACCATGGGTCTGCCGCGCAGCAGCTTGAGGCCTTTGTCCACTCCGCCCATGCGGCGGCCCTGACCGCCCGCGAGGATGATGCCGGTGATGGCTGGCGCGTGCATTGCGTCGATGCCGCTCACGCGAGCATGGTGGGCGATACGGTCTTGATGAACCGCTGCCGTCCCGTGAACAGCAGGTAATGGCGGTTGACCGCCCGCCCGATCATGGTGATCCCGGCGCGTGTCGCGATGTCGTGGCCCATGCGCGTGAGGCCCGAGCGCGACACCAGGAAAGGGATGCGCATCTGCACGGCCTTGATCACCATCTCGGAGGTGAGACGGCCGGTGGTGTAGAAAAGCTTGTCGGAGCCGTCGATGTCTTCCAGCCACATGCGTCCCGCGATGGCGTCCACCGCGTTGTGGCGGCCGACGTCTTCGACGAACATGAGGATCTCCGCCTCGTTGCCCCGTTGCGCGGCGAGCGCGCAACCGTGCACGGCGCCGGCGCTCTTGTACACCGTCTCGTGGCGGCGCACGGCTTCGAGCAGCGCATACAGCGCTTCTTCGGCGAGCGCGACGTCATCGCGCAGCCGGATGTCGTCGAGCTCTTCCAGGAGATCGCCGAACACCGTGCCCTGGCCGCAGCCCGTGGTGACGGTGCGCTTTTCCATCTTCGCTTCCAGGTTCTCGATGCCGTTGCGCGTGTGCACGGCAACCGCATTCGTCTCCCAGTCGACGTGCACGGACTCGATGTCGCCGATGGATCGCACGAGACGCTGGTTGCGCAGGTAGCCGAGCGCAAGCGCTTCCGGCGCCTGGCCCAGCGTCATCAGCGTCACGATCTCGCGTTTGTCGACGTACAGCGTCAGCGGATGCTCGCCGGCGATCGGGGTGACGAGCACCTCGCCGCGCTCGTTGAGCGCATCGACTTCGTACGTGAGCGGGCGGCTCGCGTGGGTGATCTGCGGTCGGCGAGAGGACATGACGGGCCGGCGGCTTCAGCCGCCGATGTACGACATCTCGATCTTCTTGAGCGGCACGGTGGCGTTGGTGCGCAGCTCCGAGTAGCGGTCGGACCGCGCGCTCCAGATGCGCGCCATGACGGCGTCGATGTCGTCGTCGCTCGCGCCCGAGCGCAGCGGCGCGCGCAGGTCGTGACCGCTGGTGGCGAACAGGCAGGTGTAAATCTGCCCTTCGGTCGACAGCCGCGCCCGCGTGCAATCGCGGCAGAACGCCTGCGTGACCGACGCGATGACGCCGATCTCGCCGCTGCCGTCGGCGTAGCGCCAGCGCTTCGCCACTTCGCCCTTGTAGCCGGGATTCACCGGCTCGAGCGGCATTTCGCGGCTGATCATGTCGACGATTTCCCGCGCCGTCACGACGTCGTCCATGCGCCAGCCGTTCGAGGCGCCGACGTCCATGTACTCGATGAAGCGGACGATGTGGCCGTGCTCGCGGAAGTAGCGCGCCATCGGCAGCACGCTGGACTCGTTGACGCCGCGCTTCACCACCATGTTGATCTTGATGGGCGAGAGGCCGGCATCGTGCGCCGCTTCTATGCCCGCCAGCACTTTTTGCACCGGGAAGTCGACGTCGTTCATCTTCGTGAACACGGCGTCGTCGAGGGAATCGAGACTCACCGTCACGCGGTTCAGGCCGGCCGCCTTCAGCGCGCGCGCTTTGCGTGCGAGCAGCGAGCCGTTGGTCGTGAGCGTGAGGTCGAGGCCGGGGATCCCGGCCAGCATCCCGATCAGCTGCTCGACGTTGCGGCGCACGAGCGGCTCTCCGCCGGTGAGCCGCACCTTGTGGATGCCGCGGCGATGAAAGATGCGCGCGAGCCGCGTGATCTCCTCGAACGTGAGCAGCGCGCCGCGCTCGAGAAACGCGTAATCCTTCCCGAACACTTCCTTCGGCATGCAGTACACGCAGCGGAAGTTGCAGCGGTCCGTCACCGAGATGCGCAAGTCGCGCAACGGACGGCCCAGCGAGTCGAGCAGCGGGGCAACTTCTGTGACGGGAGGAATGGCGGTCATGACGTTCGGTCGATTATCGCAAAGCTTGTTCAGCCGGTGCAAGGAAGTCACTATTTGTAAATCAGGTATTTGGCTGCAGGCCCTGGAGTTGAATCCCCGGAGTCCGTAGCGCACAATCTTGCCCCATGTCGATCCGCGAATCATCATCCGTCACGCGCATCACGCTCGCCGTCATCATGGAGCGCACCGCGCTTCACAACCGGTGGGCGAGCGAGCGCTGGGAAGCCAAGGGCGTCGTTCGCGACGAGACGCCGGCTGGCGCGGGCAGTCGAGTCATCGTAGACAGCGGCGATACGCTGCAGGTTCTCTTCCCCGGCTGCGAGGTCAGGCTGCAACGGCACGAGGCCGAAGGCTATTACCTCAATCTCACTTCACCCCAGCCCAAGGTGTTCGTCCTGTGGCGCATGCAGGAAGACGGCACGCCGCGCCCCGAATTGCTGACGGTCAGCTACAACGAGGGCACGCGCTGGGCCGACAGCGGCGAGCAGGTGGACGGTGTCGCGCTGCCGACGGAGCTGGTCCCGTGGATTGCCGGATATGTCGAAGCGCATTACGAGCCGGAGCCGCCTAAGCAGAAGCGCTACGCGACCAACCGCGACAAGGGGCGCATGGGGCGCGTGGAATCATGAGCGCCGACGACCGGGAGAAAAATTTCCTTAGCCGCTGGTCGCGTCTGAAAACGCAGGCGCGGCAGGCGACAGAGGAGGGCGGCGCGCCCGGCGAAGCAGCACGGCAAGATGCAGGCAGCCCGGCCGCGCAACAGCCGCGCGATGCGGGCGGGCGGCCACAGGACGCGGAGGCACCCGCGGTGCCGCCGGTGGAGTCCCTCGATATGGATTCCGATTATCGACCCTTCTTCCATCCGAAGATCGAGGAGGGCGTGCGGCGGGCCGCGCTGAAGAAGCTGTTCAGCGATCCCCATTTCAACGTCATGGACGGCCTCGACGTCTATATCGACGATTATTCGAAGGCGGATCCTTTGCCGGCGGGCATGCTCGACCAGTTGCAGCAGGCGCAGAAGATCTTCGCCTGGTCGCGTGAGGATGCGGAGGAACGCGCGAAGCTGGAGGCGCGCGGGTCTTCACGCCTGGCCGGCAGCGAGGAAGAGCATTCACGTGACTCTGCGCAGCAGCCGCCCCGGCAGGCGGCTGCTGACGCCGCCGCGAGCGCCGCTCAGGACAAACCGGCGCCGCGACCGGAATAGCAGGCGCCGTTCCTTCGTTAACGTATCCAGCGCGCAGAAGCGCACAACCCCATGAACGGCACAGAACGCACATTGCTCGTCTGCAATTGCAACAAGACCATGACGCTCGACGGCAAGACGCTGGGGCGCGCGCTTGGTCGCGACCCATTGCCGGTGGCAAGCGAGCTGTGCCGCAAGCATGTGGCCGCATTCCAGGACGCCGCGAAATCGGGCGCCGATATGGTGGTGGGCTGCACGCAGGAAGCGCCGCTGTTCACGGAGCTGCACCAGGAGCTCGCGGCCACAGGCACGATGCGGTTCGTCAACCTGCGTGAAGCCGCAGGCTGGTCGGAAGAAGGCGCGCGCGCCGGTCCGAAGATGGCTGCCCTGCTCGCCGCTGCGGCGTTGCCGGATCCCGAGCCGGTTGCCGCCGTGTCGTACAAGTCCGACGGCGAGTTGCTGATCATCGGCGATGGAGCGGCTGCGTTGTCGTGGGCGGAGCGGCTCAAGGACCGGCTCGCCGTCACGGTGCTGATGACCGAAAGCGCATCCGGCGCGCAACTGCCGGCGGAGCGCGCGTATCCCGTTTTCGCAGGCAGCGACGTCAAGCTGAAAGGCTACCTCGGCGCTTACGAGGCAAGCTGGAAGGCGTCGAACCCCATCGACCTCGACCTCTGCACGCGCTGCAACGCATGCGTACGCGCGTGTCCGGAAAAGGCGATCGATTACCGCTACCAGGTCGATCTCGAGCGCTGCCGCAGTCATCGCGCCTGCGTAAAAGCGTGCGGCGCCATCGGGGCCATCGACTTCGAGCGCGGCACGCAGACGCACAGCGAGCGCTACGATCTCGTGCTCGATCTGTCGCGTGAGCCGCTCATCCGCCTGCACGAGCTGCCGCAGGGATATTTCGCGCCGGGACGCGATCCGCTGCAGCAGGCGCTCGCGGCCGCCGAGCTCACCGGCCTGGTCGGCGAGTTCGAGAAGCCGAAGTTTTTCGCCTACAAGGAAAAGACCTGCGCCCACAGCCGCAACGAGATCGTCGGCTGCACGAAGTGCATCGACGTGTGCTCGACCGGCGCGATCACGAGCGACGTGGAGCACAACCGCGTCGTGGTCGAGCCTCACCTCTGCATGGGCTGTGGTGGATGCGCGACGGTATGCCCCTCGGGCGCCATGACGTATGCGTATCCGCGCGTTGCGGACCTCGGCGCGCGCATGCGAACGATGCTCAAGGTCTATCGTGACGCCGGCGGCACGGCGCCGTGCCTGCTGTTCCACAGCGCTGCGGACGGGCGCGCTGCTCTCGTGCGGTTGGGGCGTGCGGGGCGCGGCCTGCCGGCGCGGGTGATTCCGGTGGAGGTGACTCACGTCGCATCCGTCGGCATCGACGTCATCCTGGCCGGCATCGCGCTCGGCGCTGCGCAGTGCGCGCTACTCGCGACCGGCTCGGAGGCGCCCGAGTACACCGCCGCGTCGAGCGCTCAACTGCGTATCGCCCAGGAAATGCTGTCCGGCCTCGGGTATGGTAGCGGGCATCTCTCGCTGATCGAGGCGTCCGACGCGCAGCGGCTGGAAGAGATGATATGGGCGTTGCCCGAGACGCGTGGCGTTGCGACGCCGGCGACGTTCCACCTCTTCAACGACAAGCGCGCGACGCTGGATTTCGCGCTGGACCACCTGTGGAAGCAGGCGCCGTCGCCTGAGGACGAGCTCAAGTTGCCTGCGGGCGCCCCGTACGGCGAAGTGCAGGTCGATGCGCAGCGCTGCACGCTGTGCATGAGCTGCGTGGGCGCGTGCCCGGAAGGCGCGCTCCTCGACAGCAAGGAAGCGCCCGAGCTGAAATTCATCGAGCGCAACTGCGTGCAATGCGGCTTGTGTGCGAGTACCTGCCCTGAGGACGCGATCAGGCTTGTGCCGCGCCTGCTGCTCGGGCCGGACGCGCGCAATGCGCGCACGCTGAACAAGGCCGAGCCGTTCTGCTGCGTGCGTTGCGGCAAGCCGTTCGGTACCCGGCAAATGGTGGAAACGATGCTGAGCCGGCTGGGCACGCACGCGATGTTCGCCGGTGCCGAAGGCCGGCGGCGCCTGCAGATGTGCGCCGATTGCCGCGTCATCGACATGATGGAGAACCGGCAGGAGATGACGATAGGCGACGTGTCTGGCATCCGGCCGGGGAAACGCACATGACCTCCGCGACGCAGATCCCGGACGAAGACCAGGCGCGAGCGCATTGTTATGCCGTCATCGGACGGCTGATGTACGGCGCTGCGGATGCGCGCCTGCTTTGCTACATCGCGGAGCAGCCCGCCACCGACAACGCGGCACGGCTCACCGTGGCATGGAAAGCGCTTCAGTCCGTGTGTCGCGAGGCGGATGTCGATCAAGTGCGGCTGGAGTACGATGACCTTTTCGTTGGAGTGGGTAAGGCGCCGGTGACGCTGTACACCTCGGCGTACGCAGCGCCCCAGGCTCCCGACCGGCATTTGCTCGCGCTGCGTAATACGCTGGATGGCTTCGGCCTCGCGCGCCGCGTCGAGGCGGGGGAGACCGAGGATCACATTGCTGCGGTGTGCGACGTGATGCGCTGGCTGATCGAAAACGCGCGCGGCCTCGAGAGCGAACGGCAGTTCTTCCACGACTTCGTTGCGCCTGCCATGGAGCACTTGGGCGGCGCAGTCGTCGACAGCCCGCAAGCAAGGTTCTACCGGGCAGTCGCCGACTATATGCTCGCTTTCTGCGAGGTCGAGCGCACAGGCTTCGAGCTGGAGGGGATGGACGGCCGCTGATGCGGCTTGCCTAGACCTGCATGAACGGGTAAATTGTTCACATAAAAAGCTGTACCGGGTAATGAAACGAGCTTCGGAGGAGTCATGGACAAAGAGCGTAGAGGCGCGCCTTCGCGCCGTAACTTCCTGCTTGCCGTCGGCGCAGGCAGCGTGGCCGCTGCGGCGGCAGTCATCTCCGGCGGCTCCCCGCCTTCGCAGGAATCCTCACCCAAAGACAAGACCGCCGGCCAGGGATACCGGCTGACGGATCACGTCCGCAATTACTACCGCACCGCGCAGATCTAAGGAGGGCCCATGCTCACCCGCAAAGCCGCTGGCGCTGCCGTGGCGCGCAGCCGTCTGACTCGCACCGTCTCCGGCATGGCCGGCAACACCATAGATCGGCGCACTTTCCTCAAGCGCTCGGGGCTCGCTGTCGGCGCCGGCGCCGCGGCGGCGCAGTTGCCGTTCAACATCGTGTCCGAGACGCAGGCTGCGCCGGCGGAAGGCGACAAGATCGAGGTGAAGCGCACCGTCTGCACCCACTGCTCGGTGGGCTGCGCGATCGACGCGGTGGTCCAGAACGGCGTGTGGATACGGCAGGAGCCGGTGTTCGATTCGCCGATCAACATGGGATCGCACTGCGCGAAAGGCGCGTCGATCCGCGAGCACGGCATGAGCCATGACTCGCACCGGCTCAAGTACCCGATGAAGCTGGTGGGCGGCAAGTGGCAGCGCATCTCGTGGGACCAGGCGCTCGACGAGGTGAGCCAGAAGATGCTCGCGATCAAGAAGGAGTCCGGGCCGGACGCGACCTTCTGGATCGGCTCTTCCAAGCACAACAACGAGCAGTCGGCGCTGCTGCGCAAGTTCGTGTCGTTCTTCGGCACGAACAACATGGATCACCAGGCGCGCATCTGCCATTCGACGACCGTGGCAGGGGTCGCGAACACCTGGGGTTACGGCGCGATGACGAACTCGTACAACGACGAGCAGAACTCCAGGTGCATCCTGTTCTTCGGCAGCAACGCGGCGGAGGCGCACCCGGTCTCCATGCTGCACACGCTGCATGCGAAGGAGAACGGCGCGAAGGTGATCGTGGTCGACCCGCGCTTCACGCGCACGGCCGCGAAGGCGGACAAGTATTACCGCATCCGCTCGGGCACCGACGTCGCGTTCATCATGGGGATGCTGCATCACATCTTCAAGAACGGCTGGGAAGACAAGGAGTACATCAAGGCGCGCGTCTACGGCATGGACAAGGTGCGCGAAGAAGCGGCGAAGTGGACGCCCGAGGAAGTCGAGCGCGTCACCGGCATGAAAGAGCACGAGGTGCGCGACGTCGCCGAGTCCATGGCGAAGAACCGTCCGAGCACCATCGTGTGGGCGATGGGCCAGACACAGCACACCAACGGCAACGCCATCGTGCGCGCCTCCTGCATCCTGCAGCTCGCGCTCGGCAACGTCGGCGTGGCCGGCGGCGGAACCAACATCTATCGCGGTCATGACAACGTGCAGGGCGCGACCGACGTCGGCCCGAATCCGGACTCGCTGCCCGGCTACTACGGCGTCGCCACCGGCTCGTGGAAGCACTGGGCGGCGGTGTGGGGCGTGGATTACGAGTGGATCAAGCGGCAGTTCCAGAACCAGACGATGATGGAGAAGCCCGGCATCACCGTCTCGCGCTGGATCGACGCGGTGCTGGAGAAGAACGAGCTCATCGACCAGGACTCGAATCTCCGCGCGGTCGTGTACTGGGGCCATGCGCCCAACAGCCAGAACCGCGGCAAGGAAATGCTCGAGGCGATGAAGAAGCTCGATCTCCTCGTCGTCATCGACCCCTATCCCTCGGCGACTGCTGCGATGGCGGCGCTCGCGCGCAAGGACAACGTGTACCTGCTGCCGGCCGCCACGCAGCTCGAGACGTCGGGCTCGGTGACGGCGTCGAACCGCTCGCTGCAGTGGCGCGAGAAAGTGATCGACCCGATGTTCGAGTCGCGCACCGACCACATGATCATGTACCAGCTCGCGCAGAAGCTCGGCTTCGGCAAGGAGTTCGTCGCCCGCATCAAGCTCGTGAAGGGCAAGGGCGGCATGGACGAGCCGGACATCGAGGACGCGCTGCGCGAGATCAATCGCGGCACGTGGACCATAGGCTATACCGGCCAGACGCCCGAGCGGCTGCAGGCGCACATGCGCAACATGCAGGTGTTCGACGTGAAGACCCTGCGCGCGAAAGGCGGCAAGGACGCGAAAACCGGATACGTGCTCGACGGCGACTACTTCGGCCTGCCGTGGCCGTGCTACGGCAACGGCGACCTCAAGCACCCGGGCTCGCCGAATCTGTACCAGACCTCGCGTCACGTCATGGAGGGCGGCGGAAACTTCCGCGCGAATTTCGGCGTGGAGCGCGACGGCGTGAATCTGCTCGCGGAAGACGGGTCGCATTCCGTCGGCGCCGACATCACGACGGGTTATCCCGAGTTCGACCACGTGCTGCTCAAGAAGCTCGGCTGGTGGGACGAGCTCACCGATGCTGAGAAGCAGGCGGCCGAAGGCAAGAACTGGAAGACCGATCTCTCCGGCGGCATACAACGCATCGTCATGAAGAACCACGGCTGCCATCCTTTCGGCAACGCAAAGGCGCGCGCGGTCGTGTGGAACTTCCCCGACGGCGTGCCGCTGCATCGCGAACCGCTGTACAGCCCGCGGCCGGACCTGATCGACAAATACCCGACGCACGACGACCAGAAAGTGCGCTGGCGCCTGCCGGTCCTGTTCAAGTCCGTGCAGCAGGCGAACAAGGACGCCGTGAAGAGCTATCCGCTCATCATGACCAGCGGCCGCCTGGTGGAATACGAAGGCGGCGGCGACGAGACGCGCTCCAATCCCTGGCTAGCCGAGCTGCAGCAGGAAATGTTCGTCGAGATCAATCCGAAGGACGCCAACGACCGCGGCGTGCGCAACAACGAGTACGTGTGGGTCGAGACGCCGACCAAGGCGAAGCTCAAGGTGAAGACCCAGGTCACCGAGCGCGTGGCCGCCGGCACGGTGTTCCTGCCGTTCCACTTCGCCGGCTGGTGGATGGGGCAGGACATGCTGCCGTACTACCCGGAAGGGGCGGCGCCCGTCGTGCGCGGCGAGGCGGTGAACACGGCCATGACCTACGGCTACGATATCGTCACCATGATGCAGGAGACGAAGACGTCGCTGTGCCAGGTCGTCAAGGCGTAACGGACGCGACGGAGGAGCTGCAAACATGGCAAGGATGAAATTTCTGTGTGACGCCGAGCGCTGCATCGAGTGCAACGGCTGCGTGACCGCGTGCAAGAACGAGCACGAGGTCCCGTGGGGCGTGAATCGCCGGCGCGTGGTCACGGTCAACGACGGCGTCCCGGGCGAGAAGTCGATCTCGGTCGCGTGCATGCATTGTTCCGACGCGCCGTGCATGGCGGTGTGCCCGGTCGACTGCTTCTACAAGAACAGCGAAGGCGTGGTGCTGCACGACAAGGACTTGTGCATAGGCTGCGGCTACTGCTTCTACGCATGCCCGTTCGGCGCGCCGCAATTCCCGCAGGACGGCGCGTTCGGCCTGCGCGGCAAGATGGACAAGTGCACCTTCTGCGCGGGCGGTCCCGAGCAGGATTTCTCCGCGGCGGAGTTCAGGAAATACGGCCGCAACCGGCTCGCCGAAGGCAAGTTGCCGGCGTGCGCCGAGATGTGCTCCACCAAGGCGCTGCTGGGCGGCGATGGCGACGTCATCGCGGACATTTATCGCAATCGCGTGACCACGCGCGGCAAGGGCGCGGAAGTGTGGGGTTGGGGCACGGCGTACGGCAAGCCGGAGCAGAAGCCCGCGCCGCAGCCGGGAGGCAAATCATGACGAAGCTCGCCATCGTCGCGGCAACGGTTCTCCTCGCCCTGGGGTTGTCCGCCTGCGGTGAAAAGACGCAGGTGACGGTGTACAAACAGGGCAAGTACCAAGGCAAGCCGGATAACCAGCCGTGGGACAACGACCGCTTCAAGGGCGACCGGGTCGCGTGGGAAAAAGCGATCAAGGGCCGCAACAGCGGCCAGAACGAATACGTGCGGCAAGCCGCTCAATGACAGGAGGCGCGATGCATATCCGTCGTGCTGCGCTGAAGCTCGTTGCGCTGCTGTTGCTCGCGCTGACGCCGGCGTTCGCTTCCGCCGCGGATCCGGGGCCTGCGGAATCGCAGGCGCAGCGCCAGGTCACGCAGCCGCTCAACAACGCACCGTTCTGGCGCGAGGTGCGCAAAGGGCAGGACAACCCGTACCAGACCACGCAGGTGCGCGGCCCCGAGACGAACGTGCTGGTGCAGAGCCAGGGGGAGATGTGGCGGCAGATCCGCAACGGTCCGCTCACCATCTACGGCGGCTGGCTCATCGTCGGTGTGTTCCTGCTGCTCGCGGTGTTCTACTGGTCGCGCGGCAAGATGCGGCTGCACGAGCCGCTTACCGGGCGGCGCATCGTGCGCTTCAGCCCGTGGGACCGCCTGGTGCACTGGACGAGCGCGATCTCGTTCGTGATTCTCGCGGCAACCGGCATCGTGATGCTGTTCGGCAAATACGTCGTCCTGCCGGTGCTCGGCTATACGCTGTTCTCGTGGCTCGCGATTCTCGGCAAGAACCTGCATAACTTCGTCGGCCCGATATTCGTCATCAGCACCATCGCGATGTTCGTGACCTACGTGCGGGACAACGTCCCCGACCGCACCGACTGGCTGTGGATACGGCGCTTCGGCGCCTTCGTCAAAGGCGAACACGTGCCGGCCGGCAAGTACAACGCATTCCAGAAGGCGTGGTTCTGGTTCGGCGCGACGCTGCTTGCGGTGATTCTCGGCGGCAGCGGCTTAGTGCTCGATTTCCCCAATTTCGACCAGACGCGCGCGGCCATGCAGCTCGCGAACATCATCCATGCGACGGCCGCGGTGCTCATGATGTCGGCAGCGCTAGGCCATATCTACATGGGGACGATAGGCGCCGAAGGCGCGTACGAATCGATGCGCTATGGCACCGTGGACGAGGCATGGGCGAAGGAGCACCACGAGGTCTGGTACGAAGAAGTGAAAGCGCGGGGCGACGTGCGCAGCTCCGGCAGCGCGTCCTCGGCGGTGCCGGCCGGACCGATGAAGGAGGGATGGAAGACATGAAACGCATACTCATGACCGTGCTGGCCGCGTGGATCGCCGGCGCTTTTGCCGCGTACGCGAAAATTCCTGCGCCGCCGCCGACGCCCGAGCAGCAGGCGAAAGCCGCCGAGGTCAAGGCGAAGGCGGCCGAGGCGGCGAAGAAGGAAGGCGAGCAGCTCGGCAAGGCGCAGGACCGCGCCGCCGACAACTATAAGAAGGGCAAGGGCAAGGCGGTCGCAAGCGCGGCCGGTGCAGCGAAGAAAAAATAGCGTTCGCAGAGACGCAAAAAAACCCGGCCTCGGCCGGGTTTTTTATCGCGAGGCACTGCGGCTGTTTCTCACCTTGACAGCTCGGACGCCATCAGCTCGGGACTCATGCCCGCTGCTTCGGCATTTGCGAAGTTGAGCTCGATTTTCACGCCGTTCGGATCGAGCAGGAACAGCTGATACAGGCCTTGGTCGTTCACCTGCCGCTGCGTGAACTGCACGTGGTGGCGCTTCAAGTGCTCGATCATGTCACGCAGCCCGGTGCAGCGGAACGCGATATGGTCGATGGCGCCGCTGCCGCGAACCTCGGCCGACTGCTGGCCGAGATAGCGCTTGCGGTTCTCGCTCACGTCGGCGCCGCCTTCGGTGATGTGCAGGATGTCGGTGTCGCCGAGGTACAGCCAGCACACCGGAAACCTGAAATCCGGATGGGGGCCCTCCCGCATTCCGAGCACGCGCACGTACCAGTCGCGCGTCGCTGCAATGTCGTCGGTCTGGATCAGAAAGTGTTCGATGTGGCTCAACGGCACCTGATGGTCCTCTCTCTATCGCGTTACTTTGTGGCGTCGCCGGCTTCGACGATCACCTGCTCGACTTCGCCCACGCCGGGCGCGCGCCGGTACGCCGCGGCCTTCTGATACTCCGGCGACTGGTTGCACTTCACCGCCTGCTCGAGCGACGGAAACTCGATGACGACGAAGCGGGTGAAACGATCGGTTCCTTCCATGACCTGATGCTTCCCGCCGCGCGCGAGCACCTTACCGCCGTATTTTGCGATGATCCCGGGCACGAGGTCGGTGTACTTCTTGTATTCGACCGGATCGTTGATCTTGCAGCGCGAAAGCCAGTAGGCGACAGGCATGTCCTTCTCCTTTTTTTTCAGATGTGCGCCGTACGCGTCAGACCACGCCGTCGAGCACCTGCACGTCCACCAGCGTGCCGGCGGCGACGTTGCCCTGGGCTTCCGGCAGGATGATGAAGCAGTTTGCGACAGACATCGAGCGCAGTATCCCGGATCCCTGCTCGCCGGTGACGCGCACCGTCCAGGCACCGGCGCTGTCGCGCTCCAGTATGCCGCGCTGGAACTCCGTGCGCCCGGGCGCTTTCTTCAGGTTGGATACGCACGGCACGCGGAAGCTCGGCAGCGCAGGGAGCGGATCCATGCCGGAGAGCTTGAGCAGGGCGTCGCGCACGAACTGGTAGAACGTCACCATGACGGAAACGGGATTGCCCGGCAGTCCGAAGAAATGCGCGTTGCCGATCTTCCCGTACGCCAGCGGCCGTCCGGGCTTCATGGCGATCTTCCAGAACACGACTTCGCCGAGCTGGTTCAACAGGTCTTTCACGAAGTCCGCTTCGCCGACCGACACGCCGCCGCTCGTGATTACCACGTCGGCAGTCGCAGCCGCAGCGCGAAATGCCTGCTCGAGCAGTGCCGGATCGTCGCGGACGACGCCCATGTCGATGACTTCGCAGCCCAGGCGAGTCAGCATGCCGTAGAGCGTATAGCGATTGCTGTCGTAGATCTGGCCTTCTCCGAGCGGCTGGCCGATGGAGACGAGCTCGTCGCCGGTCGAGAAGAACGCGACGCGCAACTTGCGGTACACGGCGACTTCGCCGATGCCGAGCGAGGCGACGAGGCCGAGCTCGGCCGGCCGCAACTGCCGGCCGCGCGCGAGCGCCGCTTCACCCGTCTTGAGGTCCTCGCCGGCGCGTCGCAGGTTCTGGCCCTGCCGGTGCCCTGCACCTATCGTCACGCGGTTGCCGTCGACTTTCACGTGTTCCTGCATGACGATGGTATCCGCGCCCGTCGGCACGACGCCGCCGGTCATGATGCGCACGCACGAGCCGGCGCCCACCGCTCCGGCGTACGGCGAGCCCGCGAATGCCGTGCCGGCGACGGTGAGAGTTGCCTGGCCCGATGCGATATCGGCATAACGCAGCGCGTAACCGTCCATCGCGGAGTTGTCGTGCGCCGGCACGTCTACCGGCGAGATCACGTCGGCAGCGAGCACGCGCCCCAGCGCGGAGCGCACGTGCACGTGCTCGGCGACGGCGACCGGCTCGAGGAAACGGCCAATCAGGGCGCGTGCCTTGTCCACCGGCATGGAGTTCGGATCGTAGTCGTCGGCGCAGCTCAGGTCGTGCAGCGTAGGCGCGGTGTTGCTCATGCAGATCTCTATGGTTTCAGGTCGAGCGCGGATTGTACAGCAGGCGGCGGGCCTTCATAGAAGCGCGGTGCGCGCGTCCATCGCTTCTGCGGTGGCGCCGGCGTGGTAGCCGGGCAGCCGCGTGAGCATGCGGCGGAAAGGCGTCCCCGAAAGCGCCGCGATCAACGCGCGCGGCCCGGGCCGTTTCAGCGTGCTCCTGCGCGCAGCGAGGTAATAACGCTCGTTGGCGACGGGCACGAAATCCAGATGCTGCCGGCGCGCGGCCGCTTCGATGCCGAAGCCGCAGTCCGCCATTCCGCTTGCAACGGTGGCGGCGACCGCGGCGTGGGTGAACTCCTCGCCGTGGTAGCCGGCAATCTGTGCAGGGCGCAGCCCGTTCGCGGTAAGCAGCTGGTCGAAAAAAAGGCGTGTGCCCGATGCGGGCTGTCGATTGACGAAGCGCGCCTTGCGCCGTGCGATATCGCGTATGTCCCGGATGCCGAGAGGGTTTCCCGGGGCGACCATCAGGCCCTGCTCGCGATCGGCAAAGTGGATGACGCACAGCGATGCATCGGACAGGAGCGGGCGGAACGGCTCGAGCATCAGCGACCGCACAGGCGAGTCGGGAATGTGGAAGCCTGCGAAATCGCACTGGTGGCGGGCGAGGGCGCGGAGCGCCTCGAGGCTGCCTTCGAAGCTCAGCTCCAGGCTCACCGTGCGCTTGCGGGCGAGCATGTCGTGCAACTGCGCAAGCGCAAGATCGTGGCTCGCATGCATCACCACGACCGAGCGATCGGCCGCGCCGCGCTTCACCTTGCGGTTGAAGTCTTCCGCCCAGCGCTCCAGCTGCGGCGCGAGCTCGCGGTCGCATGCCGCGCTGGTCTGCGCGAGCCGCTCGCCGAGCCGGGTGAGCGTCGCGCCGCGGCCGCGCTCGAGCGACACGAGCTTCTGGCCGAGCAGATTCTCGTAGCGGCCGAGCAGTCCCCAGGCGTGGCGATATGACAGGCCGATATCGCGTATCGCCTGGCTCAGCGAGCCGCAACGCGCGATCGCGCGCAGGATGTCGAGCACGCGCGGATCCAGCTCGACGTCATGAATGTGCCAGCGCACATTGGCGGTGAGGGCCATATATGCAATGTATAGCATATTTAATGCACCGCCGCCGGTCCCCTAGAATGGGCGCCCCGCACGGACGCGTGCCCGACCGAAGCATCGATGAACGACATCACGGCCGCATGGGCCACTGCGCTGCAGCTCATCGCCGCATTCGACCCGCAGCTCACCGACATCGTCGCGCTCAGCATGGAAGTGAGCGTGACCGCCGTGGTGCTGGCGGCGCTCATCGGATTGCCGCTCGGCGCCGCGCTCGCGGTGGTGCGCTTTCCCGGACGCAAGATCGTCGTCGTCGCGCTCAATGCGCTGATGGGCCTGCCGCCGGTGGTCGTCGGCTTGCTGGTGTACCTGCTGCTGTCGCGCGCCGGTCCGCTCGGGGAACTGGGCCTGCTGTTCACGCCGGGCGCCATGGTGGTCGCGCAAACGGTGCTGTGCGCGCCGATCATGGCGGCACTGTCGCGGCAGGTGCTCGAAGACGCGTGGCGCGAGTATGAAGAGCAGCTGCGTTCTCTGGGCGCTGGGGCGGCGCGCGCTGCGCTGACCCTGCTGTGGGACGTGCGCTTTTCGCTCGTCACGATCGTCCTCGCGGGATTCGGCCGTGCGGCAGCGGAAGTCGGTGCGGTGATGATCGTGGGGGGCAATATCGACGGCGTTACGCGTGTCATGACGACCACGATAGCGCTCGAAACCAGCAAGGGCGATCTGCCGCTGGCACTGGGTCTCGGCATGATCCTCCTCGGCATCGTCCTGGGCGTGAACGCGCTCGCGCAACTCGTCAGGGACGCGGCGTCACGCCGCTACGGCTGAGGCGATGCTCCCGCTCGTTCTCGACAAGGTGGCGTACGCGATCCGCGATCACGCGATCATCGACGATGTGTCGTTCGAGATTACGGCCGGTCCGCGGACAGTGATACTCGGGCCGAACGGAGCGGGCAAGAGCGTATTGATGCGCTTGTGTCACGGGCTTCTGCAGCCGACTGCGGGCGCCATACGCTGGATGGGCAGCCGCAACGGCCGCGGACGTCAGGCGATGGTGTTCCAGCGTCCCGTGATGCTGCGCCGCTCGGCGCGCGGCAACATCACGTACGGGCTCGCGCTCGCCGGCGTGAGCCCGCGCGAGCGCAGGCTGCGCGCACAGGACGTGCTGGAGGCCGTGGGTCTTGCCCACGTCGCGGACAAGCCGGCGCGCGTGCTCTCGGGCGGCGAGCAGCAGCGCCTGGCGCTTGCGCGCGCATGGGCGCTGGGCCCGGAAGTGCTGTTCCTCGACGAGCCGACCGCGAACCTCGATCCCGGCGCGACGCGCGAAGTGGAGAGCCTGATCGGGCAGATCCACGCCGGCGGCACGAAGATCATCATGACCACGCACAACCTCGGTCAGGCTCGCAGGCTGGGCGACGAAATCCTGTTCATGCACGGCGGACGCCTGGCGGAAAGGGCGCCCGTCGCGACGTTTTTTGCACAGCCGGCTTCTCACGAAGCAGCCGCTTTCATCAAAGGAGAAATGCCATGGCAATAACGGGGAGGATAGGCGCGGTGCTCGCGATGCTGGCCGTGTCGCTGGGAATTGCGACCGTGCAGGCGGCCGAGCGATATATCACCGTCGCTTCGACGACGTCCACCGAACAGTCTGGCCTGTTCAAGCATCTCCTGCCCGCGTTCGAGAGCAAGACGGGCATACAGGTGCGCGTGGTCGCGGTGGGGACGGGCCAGGCGCTCGACATGGCGCGCCGCGGAGACGCCGACGTGGTGTTCGTCCACGACCAGCAGGCCGAGGAGAAGTTTCTCGGTGAAGGTTACGGCGTGAAGCGTTTCGACGTGATGTACAACGACTTCGTGCTGGTCGGGCCGAAATCCGATCCCGCGAAAATCGCCGGCGGCAAGGATATCGTTGCGGCGCTGAAGAACATTGCAGCCGGCAAGTCTCCGTTCGCCTCGCGCGGCGACAAGAGCGGCACGCATGCGGCCGAGCTGCGCCTGTGGAAGATGGCGGGCATCGATCCGGCGGCCGGCAAGGGCAGCTGGTATCGCGAGACGGGATCGGGCATGGGGCCGACGCTCAACACCGCTTCGGCGATGAACGCCTACGCGCTCACCGACCGCGGGACCTGGCTTTCCTTCAAGAACCGCGGCGAGCTGGGCATCGTGGTGGAAGGCGACCAGCGGCTCTTCAACCAGTACGGTGTCATGCTCGTGAATCCGGCAAAGCACCCGCACGTGAAGAAAGAGCTGGGCCAGCAGTTCGTCGACTGGCTGATTTCACCCGAGGGGCAGAAGACGATCGCGGACTACAAGATCAACGGCGAGCAGCTGTTCTTCGCGAACGCGAAGCGCAGTTGATCGCTTTGCACGCAGCACCGGCCGGGACGGGGGAGGCGCACGGTAAAATGCTCGGCATGACAGTGTGCCGGTCACGAATCACGCGCTATGCCAGACGGGTGCTGCGAACCGCTTCCGCGGCCGCGCTGATCATCTGCTGCACGGTATCAGTCCATGCGCAGAACGTGACGGTGTTCGCCGCCGCAAGCCTCAAGGACGCGCTCGACGACGTTGCGCATCAATTCGAGCGCAATGCGGGCACCAGGATAGCGATCTCGTATGCGAGCAGCCCGGCGCTGGCCCGGCAAATCGACAACGGCGCGCCGGCCGATGTGTACATCGCAGCCGACCTCGACTGGATGGACTATGTCGACAGGCGCCAGCGCGTCAAGCCCGGCACGCGCGTCAATCTCCTGCGCAACGAGCTCGTGCTCGCGGCGCCGGCTGCAAGCCCGGTGAAGGTGGACATCAGGCCCGGATTTCCACTCGCCCAACTGCTCGGCAACCGCAAGCTCGCGATGGCCGATCCCGACTCGGTGCCTGCGGGCAAATACGGCAAGTCGGCGCTCGAGGCGCTCGGCGTGTGGCCGTCGGTCGCGAGCAAGGTCGCGCGCGCGGAGAACGTGCGGGCAGCCCTCCTGTTCGTTTCGCGGGGCGAGGCGCCGCTCGGCATCGTCTATCGCACGGATGCGGTCGCCGACAGCAAGGTGCGCGTCGCCGGCGTGTTTCCCGCGGCCAGCCATCCGCCCATCGTCTATCCGATGGCTCTTCTCACGAACGGCAGGAGTCCGAGCGGGAAGTCGTTTTACGATTTCGTCAGGGCGCCGGCGGCCGCCGGGATCTTCCGCAAGCACGGCTTCGTGCCATACTAGCGGCCCATGGGAGTCCTGTCCGCCGAAGAGTGGGAGGTTCTGCGGCTCAGCATCAGGATCGCGCTGTGGAGCGTCGCGGGCAGCCTGCCGCTCGCGATCATCGCCGCTCTCGTTCTTGCGCGCTGCGACTTCCGCGGCAAAGCGCTGTTCGATGCGCTCGTCCACCTGCCGCTCGTGCTGCCGCCGGTAGTCGTCGGCTATTTTCTGCTTCTGCTGCTCGGCACGCGCGGACCGCTGGGCAGTTTCCTGGAAGATTATTTCGGCGTGGTGCTGGCGTTTCGCTGGACCGGCGCAGCCGTTGCGTGCGCGGTGATGGGTTTTCCGCTCATGGTGCGCGCCATCCGGCTGTCGCTCGAGGCAGTGGACGAAAGGCTCGAATCGGCGGCACGCACGCTCGGCGCGTCGCGGGTGTGGGTCTTCTTCAGCGTCACGGCGCCGCTGGCCTTGCCCGGCATCATCACCGGCATGCTGCTGTCTTTCGCGCGCAGCCTGGGCGAGTTCGGCGCGACAATCACCTTCGTATCGAATATACCGGGGGAGACGCGCACGCTGCCGCTGGCGATCTATACCTATACTCAAGTGCCGGACGGAGACCCGCAAGCGTTGCGCCTGAGCCTCATCGCCGTCGCGCTGTCGATCGCCGCGCTGGTCGTCTCGGAGACGATGGCGCGCCGTGCGACGCTCGGCCTGAAAGGCAAAGATGCTCAGGGTTGACGTCGAGCACAGGGTCGGCAGGCTGGACCTGCACGTCGCCTTCGAAGCCGATGCGCGCATCACCGCATTGTTCGGGCGTTCCGGGGCCGGCAAGACCTCGCTGGTCAACATGATTGCAGGGCTGGTGCGGCCGGGACGCGGGCGCATCGAGGTCGACGGAAAGGTCCTGTTCGACAGCGCGCGCGGCATCGACCTTCCCGCCGAGAAACGCCGCATCGGCTACGTGTTCCAGGAAGGACGGTTGTTTCCCCACCTCACGGTGCGTCGCAACCTGCTGTATGGCCATGCGCTCACGCCGGCCGGCGAGCGCTACGTGCAGCTCGATCAGATCGTCGCTCTGCTGGGCCTCGAAGATCTGCTCGATCGGCGCCCCGGCGCGTTGTCGGGCGGCGAGAAGCAGCGCGTCGCCATCGGCCGCGCACTGCTCGCAAGCCCCAGGCTGCTGCTGCTGGACGAGCCGCTCGTAGCGCTCGACACGGTGCGGAAGAGAGAAATCCTGCAGCACCTCGAGCTGCTGCGGGACGAGCTGCGCATACCGATGGTGTACGTGAGCCACGTGGTGGAGGAGGTGGTGCGGCTCGCGGATGCGGTGGTGCTGCTCGCGGACGGCAAGGCCGTCGCGTCGGGTGAGGTCGAGGACGTCATGGGACGGCCCGATCTCAGGCCGGCATCGGGTGTATTCGAAGGCGGCGCCGTGATCGACGCCAGGGTCACCGCCCAGGACATGCAGTACGACCTGGCCACGCTCGCTTTCGACGGCGGCACCCTGACGGTGACGAACGTCGACGCCCTGATCGGCGAGCCGGTGCGCGTGCGGATCCGCGCACGCGACGTCTCCATCGCGCTGGAGCAGCCGCAGCGCATCAGCATCCAGAACGTGCTTCGCGGCTCGATAGAGACCGTTCAGGCGCAGCCCGGCGGCATCGTCGACCTCACCATCGCGGTTGGCGCGGCCCGCTTGCGCTCGCGCGTCACGCGCCGGTCGATGGACCAGCTCGGCTTGAGCCCGGGCCGGGAGATTTATGCCCTGGTGAAAGCGGTATCGCTCGATCGCGGCGGCGCCTCGTGAGCTGCGACGCGAGGGCGGGCTGATACAATCCCTGCCGGCATGCATATCGGTTGCCCGTTTGAGCAATGAAGATATTCGGTTTCGCAGGCTATTCCGGCAGCGGCAAGACGACGCTGATCGAGAAGCTCATTCCCCTGCTCGTTGCACGCGGGTTGCGTGTCGCGCTGATCAAGCATGCGCATCACACCTTCGACATCGACCAGCCGGGCAAGGATTCGTATCGTCACCGGCACGCGGGGTGCACTGAAGTGCTGGTGACCTCGTCGCGGCGCTGGGTGGTCATGCACGAGCTGCGAGGCGCGCCGGAGCCTGGTCTGGGCGAGCATCTCGAGCACCTGTCGCCGTGCGATCTGGTGCTGGTGGAAGGCTACAAGCGCGAAGCGATACCGAAACTCGAAGTGTACCGCGGGTCGGTGGGCGAGCCGCTGCTGCATCCGCACGACCGGCACATCGTCGGCATTGCAACCGACTCGAAACTGCAGTCTTCGCTGCCGCAATTCGATTTGAACGACACCGAGGCGATCAGCGAATTCGTGTTGCGCCAGGTCGGGTTGGCCTAGCGGCCGGCGCGGGGCATAATCGACGAAGTCCGGGACACGCTATTCCATGGTGACGATATTGTATTTCGCGCGGTTGCGCGAATCGCTCGGCAGAAGCAGCGAGCAACTCGAGCTGCCGGCCGGGGTGCGCGACATCGCGAGCCTGCGACAGTGGCTGGCTTCGCGCGGCGGCGCGTGGGCCGAGGCGCTCGGCGGAGGGAAGAACGTGCGCGCGGCAGTGAACCAGGCCATGGCGCGCGGCGACGAGCCGGTGAAGAGCGGCGACGAGATCGCGTTCTTTCCGCCGGTGACCGGGGGCTGAATGACCGTCCGCGTGCAGGAAGCGGATTTCGATCTCGGTGCTGAAGTCGCAGCGCTGCGCCGGGGGAATGCGCGCATCGGTGGCGTGGCGGCTTTCGTCGGCGTGGTGCGCGACTTGAACGAGGGCGACAGCGTTGCGCAGATGACGCTCGAGCATTACCCCGGCATGACCGAGCGCTCCATCGAGGCGATCATCGACGAAGCGCGCGGGCGATGGGAAGTGTTCGATGCGCTGGTGGTGCATCGCATAGGGACGTTGAAGCCGACCGACCAGATCGTGCTGGTCGTCGTGACGAGCGGGCACCGCGGCGATGCGTTTGCCGCGTGCGAGTTCATCATGGACTATCTCAAGACGCGCGCGCCGTTCTGGAAAAAAGAGCAGACCGATCAGGGAGCGCGCTGGGTCGATGCCCGGTCGTCTGACGATGCGGCAGCGGAGCGCTGGAAGCAGGGCAGCGGGCAGTAGCGCCGGCAATCGCGCCGTAGCGTTCTAAGGGGAGACGCGTTTGAGCGCACTGGGATTCGTGGCGGTAGGCGTAGGCGCGGCGATCGGCGCATGGCTGCGCTGGGCATTGGGCATCGTGCTGAACCCGGTGTATCCGACCGTGCCGCTCGGCACGCTCGCCGCGAACATCGTCGGCGGCTATCTCATCGGCATCGCCGTCGAGTACTTCACGCAGCACGCGGGCCTGCCTCCGGAGGCGCGGCTGCTGGTGATCACCGGTTTCCTGGGCGGGCTCACCACGTTTTCGACGTTTTCGGCGGAGGCGGTCACGCTGCTCGCGCGCGCGCAATATGCGTGGGCGAGCGTGCTGATTGCCTCGCATCTCGTCGGCTCCATCGCCGCCACCGTGCTCGGCATCATGACGGTGAAGGCGCTGCAGACTTAGGAATTACCATGGAACGCACCTGCATCCGCTTCTACACCACCGAATCGCAGCGGCACGACGGCTGGCTCGTGCATGAATGGCTGCTCGAGCGCGCGAAAGCCATAGGCGTCCCCGGCGGCACGGCGCTGCGCGCCATCGCCGGTTACGGCAGGCACGGGAAACTGCACGAGGAAACGTTCTTCGAGCTGGCGGGTGACGTGCCGGTGGAAGTGGAATTCATCACCGATGCGCCGCTCGCCGAAAAGCTGCTCGAGCTGCTCGCGTCGGCGAATCTGCGGCTCTTCTACATCCGCATGCAGGTGGACAGCGGGGTGTCGGGCGGCGCCTGAAGCGCTATGCGGCGCGGCGGTTGAGAAGACCGCGCGCTGCGTCGATCAATTCTCCGGCGGTGAGACCCACCGGTCCCGTTCCCGCGGCAACGAGCGCATCGGCCGCGGCGCCGTGAAGGTACACGCCGGCGAGCAGCGCGCGCCCGGCTTCGACACGCTGCGCCACGAGCGCCGCAACAAATCCCGTCAGCACGTCGCCCATGCCGGCGCTCGCCATGCCGGGGTTGCCCGATACATTGATCGCCCAGGTGTCGTCCGGCCAGGCGCACAGGCTGCCCGCGCCTTTGAGAACGACGCCTGCATTGAGCGATCGAGCGAGCCTGCGTGCCGCGCTCAGGCGATCGCGCTGGACTTCGGCGGTGTCGCAGGCGAGGAGCCGCGCCGCTTCAGCAGGATGCGGCGTCAATATCGTCGGTGACGTTCGAGCGCGCACGCTCTGCTGCAGCGTCGCGTCGGCCGCGATCAGGTTCAGGGCATCCGCATCGAGCACCAGCGGCGTGGGCCGGCTCAACACTTTCTTCAGCGCTGTCGCCGCGGCGACAGACTGCGACAGGCCGGGGCCGGCAGCGATGCAATCGAGCTGCTCCAGCGCGAGCATCTCCTTCGCAGACCGCAGCATGAGCTCCGGCTGCGCATGATCGACGGCGGGGCCATCGTCCGCCAGCAGTCCCGCATAGACGCGGCCTGCACCGAGCTTCAGTGCAGCGCGGCCGGCGAGCAGCGCCGCGCCCACCATGCCGTGCGCGCCGCCCAGGATTCCGACGCTGCCGTACGTGCCTTTGTGCGTGTTGAGTTTTCGGCGCGGCAGCGTGTCGTTCAGCAGTTGCACGCCGGTGATCATCCCGCTCGGGGCCAGGAGGTCCTTCGCCGTCAGACCGAGTGTCGCAAGATGGATATCGCCGCAACGATCCGGGCCGTCGAGTGTCAGCAGCCCCGGCTTGAGGCCGATGAACGTCATCGTGTGCGCTGCCCGCACCGCATGGCCGAGCACGCGGCCGGTGTCGCTTTCGAGTCCGCTCGGCACGTCGACGGCGAGCACCGGTGCGGCGATCGCATTGATCTGCTCGATGAGCGCGGCGTGGCTGCCTGCGATATCGCGCTGCAGGCCGATGCCGAACAGCCCGTCCACCACGAGGCCCCACCGCGCGAGCGGTACACCCGGGTGCGTGGTCCCGCCTGCAGTGCGCCAGGCGCGCAAGGCATTGCCCGCATCCGTGGAAAGCTTGCTCTCGTCGCCCGCAAATACCACCGTGGCGTCGAACCACCATTGCCTGAGATGGCGCGCGATGACGAACGCATCGCCGCCGTTGTTTCCCGGCCCTGCGACAATGAGAATGCGGCGCGCGCTGTCGCCGGCGAGCTCCCGGGCAAGCTCTGCTGCGGCGAGCCCGGCGCGCTCCATCAGCGGCGGAGACTCGGGCTGAGCCGCCGCGAGCGCCTCGATGCGGCGTATCTCGGCGGTGAGATAGACGGGAGTCGAATGCGGCAGACGGAGCGGCATGACGCGCCTAGTTTAGCCGAATTCGCTAAAATACGGCTTTGGCTCACCTCTACGCGATGTCCCACCTGGTTCTTAAGCTGCGCGGACGCAGCGCGCTTTCGCCGTTCCGTCTCGAAAAACTGCAGAACGCCGTAGACCGAGTGCTGCCGCGCGCTCGCGTTTCCGCGGAGTTCTGGCATTTCGTGCAGGCGCAGCGCCCGCTGAACGATATCGAGCGGCAGCGCCTCGAAAGGCTGCTGACGTACGGGCCGCGCGCCGGCGCAGTGGAAGAGGACGGAGAGCTGCTGCTCGTCGTGCCGCGGCCGGGCACCATATCGCCGTGGTCGTCCAAGGCGACGGACATCGCGCGCCATTGCAGCCTCGAAGCGATAGAGCGCATCGAGCGCGGCGTCGCGTTCCGGGTGCGCCTCGCAGATGGGCACGCGCGCCTCACGCCCGAACAGCGCGCCGCCCTGTTGCCGCACATTCACGATCGCATGACCGAAGCCGTGCTCGCGAGCTTCGACGATGCGGGGCGTTTGTTCCACCACGTCGCGCCGCAGCCGCTGGAGACCGTCGAGCTGGGCAGCGATGCCGTCGCCGCGCTGAAGCAGGCGAATGCCGACATGGGGCTCGCGCTCTCGGACGACGAAATTCAGTACCTCGCGGACAGCTATGCGCGCGCGGGCCGCAACCCGACCGACGTCGAGCTGATGATGTTCGCGCAGGCCAACTCCGAGCATTGCCGCCACAAGATATTCAACGCCGACTGGATCATCGACGGCGAGCGCCAGCCGCACAGCCTGTTCGGCATGATACGCACGACGCACGCCAGGCATCCCGAGGGGACGGTCGTTGCTTATGCCGACAATGCGGCCATCATGGAAGGTGCGCGCACTGCGCGTTTTTATCCCGGCGACGGCGGTGTCTATCGCTACGTCGAGGACGACACGCACATCCTCATGAAGGTGGAGACGCACAATCACCCGACCGCGATTTCCCCGTTCCCGGGCGCGTCCACCGGCGCCGGCGGTGAGATACGCGACGAAGGCGCGACGGGACGCGGCGCGCGGCCGAAGGCCGGGCTTACCGGCTACACCGTGTCGAATCTGCGCATACCGGGCAGCGTGCGGCCGTGGGAGCAGGATGACGCCGGGCGGCCGCGGCGCATTGCTTCGGCGCTGCAGATCATGCTCGACGGACCGATTGGCGGCGCTTCGTTCAACAACGAATTCGGCAGGCCGAATCTCGGCGGTTATTTCCGCAGTTACGAGCAGCGCGTGGCGGGTGCGGTGCGCGGCTATCACAAGCCCATCATGATTGCCGGCGGCATCGGCAACATCGCCGCGCGCCACGCATTCAAGGAGCCGTTGCCCGCGGGAACGCTGCTGATACAGCTCGGCGGGCCGGGCATGCTGATCGGCCTCGGCGGCGGCGCGGCATCGAGCATGGACACCGGCGCCAACCAGGAGGATCTCGACTTCGATTCCGTGCAGCGCGGCAACGCCGAGATCGAGCGGCGCGCGCAGGAAGTTATCGACCGCTGCTGGGCGCTCGGCGATCGCAATCCCATCCTGTCGATACACGACGTGGGGGCGGGCGGTCTTTCGAATGCGCTGCCCGAACTGGTGCACGGTGCCGGCCGCGGCGGGCGCTTCGATCTGCGCAAGGTGCCGAGCGAAGAGCCCGGCATGTCGCCGGTGCAGATCTGGTGCAACGAGGCGCAGGAACGTTATGTTCTTGCCATTGCACCCGATCAGCTGCCGCTGTTCACCGCGATCTGCGAGCGCGAGCGGGCGCCGTTCGCGGTGGTCGGCACCGCAACGGCGGAAGAGCGCCTCGTGGTCGAGGATCCGGTCTTCCGCAGCAAGCCCGTCGACATGGATCTCGGCGTGCTGCTCGGCAAGCCGCCCAGGATGTTGCGCAACGTGACGCGCGCGCCGCGCAAGCTCGCGCCGCTCGACATTGCGGCGGTGGATCTCAGGGAGACGGCCTATCGCGTGTTGCGCCTGCCGACCGTCGCGGACAAGACCTTTCTCATCAGCATAGGCGACAGGACCGTCGGAGGTGCCACCGCACGCGACCAGTTCGTCGGTCCTTGGCAGGTGCCGGTCGCAGACGTTGCGGTGACGACCATGGGCCTCGACACGTGCGCGGGCGAGGCCATGGCGATGGGCGAGCGCACGCCGCTCGCTCTGATCTCGCCTGAAGCCTCGGGGCGGCTGGCGATCGGCGAGGCGATCACGAACATCGCTGCGGCGCGCATCGCGGGAATCGGCAAGATCAAGCTGTCGGCGAACTGGATGGCCGCGGCCGGGCATCCGGGAGAGGACGCCGCGCTGTACGACACGGTGCGAGCCGTCGCCCTCGAGCTCTGTCCGGAGCTCGGCATCAGCATACCGGTCGGCAAGGATTCCCTGTCGATGAAGACGACATGGGAGGAAGCGGGCGAGCGGCGTGAAGTCACGGCGCCGCTGTCCCTCATCATTTCCGCATTCGCGCCCGTGCTCGACGCGCGCGATACGCTGACGCCGCAGTTGCGCACCGATTGCGGCGAGACCGTGCTGCTGCTGGCGGACATCTCCGAGGGGCGCAGCCGCATGGGAGCATCGGCGCTGGCGCAGGTCCACGGGCAGCTCGGCGATCTTGCTCCCGATGTCGACGATGCCGAGACGCTCGCATCGTTCTTCTCGGTGATGCAGGAGCCCGAAGTCCGCTCACGCATCCTCGCATATCACGATCGCTCGGACGGCGGGCTGTTCGCGGCGGTGTGCGAAATGATGTTCGCAGGGCGCGCCGGCGCGACCCTGCAGCTCGATGCATGGCCGCAGGCGTGCCCGCCGGCGAGATCGCTGTTCAACGAGGAGCTGGGCGGCCTGCTGCAGGTGAAGCGCGTGGACGCCGATGCCGTGCGCGACGCTTTCGAGTCGGCCGGCGTGCCATGCCGGGCAATAGGCGTGGTCACCACGGACGGCCTGCTGCGCATACGCAACGAGGAGCAGGAGATCCTGTGCGAGCGACGCGTGGACTTGCATCGCGCCTGGTCGGAGACGACGTTCGAGCTGCAGCGGCTGCGCGATCATCCCGAGTGCGCGCAGCAGGAATACGACCGCATCCTCGACGAGAACGATCCCGGGCTGCACGCAATGCTGACGTTCGATCCCGGCGAAAACGTGGCGGCGCCGTACGTCGCGCGCGCAGCGCGCCCCAGGGTGGCGATCCTGCGCGAGCAGGGCATCAACGGCCAGGTGGAGATGGCCGCGGCGTTCGATCGCGCGGGCTTCGAGGCCGTCGACGTGCACATGACGGACATCATCGCAGGGCGCGTGACGCTGGAAGGTTACAAGGGATTTGCTGCCGGCGGCGGGTTCTCCTACGGCGACGTGCTCGGCGCAGGGGAAGGCTGGGCGAAATCGATACTCTTCAATGCCCGTGCGCGCGACCAGTTTGCGGCCTTCTTCCGGCGCAGCGACACTTTCGCGCTGGGTGCGTGCAACGGCTGCCAGATGATGAGCAATCTGCACGAGCTCATTCCCGGTGCGGAGAGCTGGCCGCATTTCGTGCGGAACAAGTCGGAGCAGTTCGAGGCGCGTTTCGTGATGGCGGAGGTGCTGCCGTCACCATCGATTTTCTTCGAGGGCATGGCAGGAAGCCGCATTCCCATTTCGATCGCGCACGGCGAGGGCTACGCCGAATTCGCGGACGAGGCCGCGCTCGCTCGCGTGCAGGCTCTTGTTGCCGTCCGCTACGTCGACAACTACGGCCGCGCGACGACCGCTTATCCGTTCAATCCGAGCTGCTCGCCGCAAGGCATCACGGGCGTGACGACGCCGGACGGGCGCTTTTCCATTCTCATGCCGCATCCCGAGCGCGTGTACCGCACGATACAGAATTCATGGCATCCCGCCGAATGGACCGAGGATGCGCCTTGGCTGCGCATGTTCCGCAATGCGCGGAAGTGGGTGGATTGAAAACCGTGAGGCGTCAGGAGTGAGGAGTGAGGCGCAAAACGGGACGATAATACCCGTTTACTCCTGACTCCTCACCCACCGTCAGGTGCGCAACTGCTCCAGCAGGTCCGCTTCGAACTTCACCACGCGCTTCGCGTCGTACAACGCGGCGCCTGTGATGAGGAACACGTCCTCGGCGCGCGATCCCAGCGTGTTGATTTTCGCGGTCTGCAGGTTGATGTCGTACTTCACCAGCACGCGCGCGATGCGCGAGAGCAGGCCCGGGCGGTCGCCCGCGATGATGGACAGCGCCTGGTACGTGTTGCGCTCGTCGGGCTGAATGTCGACTTCCGGCGAGATCGGAAAGTGCCGTAACTGGCGGCTGAGCCGCGGATTGGTGAGCGGCGGCAGCGGCGTCTGATGCTCCAGGCGCTGGCCGAGCTCGTACTCGATGTAGCTGATGATGTCGCGATACTGCACATCGCGGTTGTCGGGATCGTGCACCTGGAAGGTGTCGAGCGCGTAGCCGTCGCGCGTGGTGTAGATCTTCGCTTCGATGATGTCGTAGTGTATGGTCTCGAAGAAGCTGCAGATGCGCGCGAACAGCTCCTTCTGGTCCGGCAGGTACACCATGACCTGCAGCCCTTCGCCTGCAGGCGAGAGCCGCGTCTTCACGACCGGCTTGTTCGTGCCGACGCGGTAATAGAGATGCCGGGTGTGCCACGCGATTTCAGGCGGCTCGTGGCGCAGGAAATACGGCGTCTCCAGCTGCTTCCACAGCTTGTCTTCCGCATGTTCCGGCACGGCATAGAGACGGAGTTTTGCGCGCGCCTCGGCCTGGCGGCTTTCCATGCCGGTTTCGAGCGCGGCATGGTCGCCGGACAGCAGGCGCTGTGCGGCCCGGAAGAGGTCTTCCAGCAGCTTCGCCTTCCACGCATTCCACACCTTGGGGCTGGTGCCGCGGATGTCCGCGACCGTGAGCAGGTAGAGCGCCGCGAGACGCTGCTCGCTGCCGACCCGCTCGGCGAATGCGCGTATGACGTCGGGATCGCTCGTGTCCTGCTTTTGCGCGGTGACCGACATCATCAGATGCTGCTCGACGAGCCATGCAACGAGCTCGCCGTCTTCCCGCGAAAGCCCGTGCCCGCGGCAGAATCTCAAAGCGTCGGTCTTGCCGAGCTGCGAATGGTCGCCGCCCCGGCCCTTGGCGATATCGTGGAACAGCCCCGCGAGATACAGCAGCTCCGGGCATGCGAAGTCGCTCATGATCCGGCTGCACAGAGGGAACTCGTGCGCGAGCTCCGGGACGGCGAAGCGGCGCAGGTTGCGCACCACTTTCAGGATATGCTCGTCGACCGTGTGCACGTGATACAGATCGTGCTGCATCTGTCCCACGACCCGGCCGAACGCGGGGATATAGCGGCCCAGTATGCCGTACTGGTTCATGCGCCTTAGCGCCCGCACGACGCGCGTCGGGCTGCGCAGGATGCGCAGGAACAGCTCGTGGTTCTTGCCGTCGCGGCGGAACGCCGGGTCCATGCGATTGCGCGCGCGCCACAGCGCGCGCAGCGTGCCGGCCCCTATGCCCTGCAGCTCGTGATGCTCCTGCAGCAGCACGAAAGTCTCGAGTATCGCGTGAGGCTCGCGCTCGTACAGGTCCTCGTCGACGGCGTGCAGCAGCTGGCCGCGGATGACGAAGCGCTCGTTCACGGGACGCACGGCCGCATTCTGCTCGGGCGCAATGCGCGCGCCGAGGTTCTGCAGCACTATGGTATTCAGCTGGGACACGACTTTCGCCGTGCGGTAATAGCGCTGCATCAGCTGCTCGCTGGCGAGGCGGTGCGGGCGGTCGCGCAGCCCGAACTGCGCGGCGAGGGTGGATTGATGATCGAACAGGAGCCGGTCCTCGCGCCGCTGTGTGAGATAGTGCAGCCGCACACGCAGCGTCTGCAGGAAGCGCTCTTCACGCCGGATGCTTGCCGCTTCGATGGGCGATATCAGCCCGGCGTCCGCGAGCTCTTTCCACGTCGTCCCGGCGCCGCTCGCACGCGCAATCCACAGTATGTTCTGCAGATCGCGCAATCCGCCGGCGCTCTCCTTCACGTTGGGCTCCAGGCTCGTCTCCTGGAAGCGCGCGTGACGCTGCTGCTGCTCGAGCATCTTCGCGTCACGAAACGCTCGGGGGTCGAGCGCGCGGGTTGTCTCCTGCTGATAGCGTCGGAACAGGGCGCGCTGCCCGGCGATCAGCCGCGATTCGAGCAGCGTGGTCTGTACCGTGATGTCCTGATGCGCCATCTCGACGCATTCTTCGATGGTCCGCACACTGTGTCCGACTTCCAGCCCGATGTCCCACAACGCGCCGATCAGCTCTTCCAGCCGCGTCCGCAGCTCGGGCTGCGCAGCACCGGGCAGCAGTATCAGAATGTCGACGTCGGAGTAAGGAAACAGCTGTCCGCGTCCGTAGCCGCCCACGGCGACAAGGGCGATGTCCGGGGAAAGCGCGCACGAGTTCCATACGGCGCGGACGTGCTTGTCGACGAGGGCCGACAACCCGCGCAGCAAGGCGGGCGCCGCCGGGCGCGCGGCGAATGCCTGGCGGATCTTCTCGCGCTCCGCGCCGAGCTCCTGTTTCCAGAGTTGTAGCGGGGAGGGCGGTTGCGCTGCGGCAGTGGTCGCTTGTAGCGGCATGGGATCGGTATCCGGTCAGGGCGGCGGCGGTGCGCCCTCGGACAGCGTCAGGACCTCGAAGCCGCTTTCGGTCACCAAAACGGTGTGCTCCCATTGAGCGGACAGGCTGTGGTCCTTCGTCACGATGGTCCAGCCGTCCGCCATCTGGCGTATATCGGGGCGGCCTGCGTTGATCATAGGCTCGACGGTGAAAATCATGCCCCGCTGCAGCTGCATGCCGGTGCCGGGGTGTCCATAGTGCAGGACCTGCGGCTCTTCATGGAATTTTCGCCCTATGCCATGGCCGCAGAATTCGCGCACGACGCTATAGCCCTGGCGCTCGGCGTAGCTCTGGATCGCGTGGCCGATGTCGCCGAGGCGCGCGCCGTGACGGACAGCGCGGATTCCCCGCCACATGCACTCGTAGGTGACGTCGCTCAGGCGCTTTGCCTGGATCGACGCCGGCCCGACGAAGAACATGCGGCTGGTATCGCCGTGAAAGCCGTCCTTGATGACCGTAACGTCGATATTGAGGATGTCGCCGGCCTTGAGGCGCTTGTCTCCCGGGACGCCGTGGCACACGACGTGGTTCACCGAGGTGCAGACGGATTTCGGGTACGGCGGGTAGCCCGGCGGGGCGTAGTTCAGCGGCGCCGGCACGGCACCCTGCACGTTGACGATGTAGTCGTGGCACAGCCGGTCGAGCTCGCCCGTGGTGACGCCGGGCTGGATGTGCGGCGTGATGTAGTCGAGTACCTCGGCACCGAGCCGGCCGGCCACCCGCATGCGGGCGATTTCCTCTTCGGTCTTGATCGTGACGGGCATAGTGTCCTGCAGAGGGGCGTGCCGTCGCCTGTACTGCGCAAAGTCCGGCAGCCGATGGGAAAAAAAGGCAAATTCTAGTCCAGAATGCCCGCCGGCGGGCCGTTCCGGGGCGCGGCTCAAGGTTTTCTTGAGCAAGCGGCTTTCGGCTGTTAAAATAAAAAGTTAGCTCGTTCAATAAACACCGGACGGGCAAATTCGCACATCCGCCTTTATTGTAAGGGTGCCGGTCAGCGTCAGCGATGGGCCGGTCATGCAGTGGCGGATGGAGGCTTAAACCCTACATCAGGAGCAGGCGCAACATGGCAGTTACCATGCGTGAAATGCTGGAAGCGGGCGTCCATTTCGGACATCAGACCCGTTACTGGAACCCGAAAATGGCGCCGTACATCTTCGGGCACCGCAACAAGATTCACATCATCAATCTCGAGAAGACCATGGCGATGTACCAGGACGCGCTGAAGTTCGTGCGCCAGCTGGCCGCCAACAAGGGCACGGTGCTGTTCGTCGGCACGAAGCGCCAGGCTCGCGAGATCGTGCGCGAAGAGGCGCAGCGCGCCGGCGCGCCCTATGTCGATTACCGCTGGCTCGGCGGCATGCTCACCAACTACAAGACGGTGAAGCAGTCGATCAAGCGGCTGAAGGACATGGAGCAGATGACGCAGGACGGCACGCTGGATAAGGTGCCGAAGAAGGAAGCGCTCCACTATCAGCGCGAGCTCGAAAAGCTCATGCGCAGCCTTGGCGGCATCAAGGACATGGACCGGCTGCCCGACGCGATGTTCGTCATCGACGTCGGCTACCAGAAGAACGCGATCGCCGAGGCGAAGAAGCTCGGCATCCCGGTCATCGCCGTCGTGGACACCAACCACACGCCCGACGGCGTCGACTACATCATTCCGGGCAACGATGACTCCAGCCGCGCCATCCGGCTTTATGCTCGCGGCATAGCCGATGCGTTCCTCGAGGGCCGCAATGACAGCGTGAAGGAAATCGTCGGCGGCGACGAGTTCGTCGAGGTGGACGAAGCCGAGGAGGCCGGTGCGTAACACCGCGCAAGCGGAGCGCGCATGCGCGAATCGCGCAGGGATGCGCGCAAGAAGGGGCGCACAGCCCCTTTTTTTTAATCAGCGGAGTGGAAAGTAATGGCGGAAATCACCGCAAGCATGGTGAAGGACCTGCGCGAGAAGACCGACGCGCCCATGATGGAATGCAAGAAGGCCCTGACCGAAGCGCAGGGCGACATGGACAAGGCCGAGGAGCTCCTGCGCATCAAGCTCGGCAACAAGGCGAGCAAGGCCGCCGGCCGCGTGGCCGCGGAAGGCGTGGTCGCCGTGCACATTTCGCAGGACGGCAGGCTGGGCTCCATCCTGGAAGTGAACTGCGAGACGGACTTCGTGGCGAAGAACGAGGAATTCCTCGCGTTCGCCGGCGCGCTCGCGAAACTCGTGGCTGAAAAATCGCCCGCCGACGTGAATGCGCTGTCGCAGCTGACTCTCAACGGCGTCGGCGTGGAAGACACGCGCAAGGCCCTCGTCGGCAAGATCGGCGAGAACATGTCGCTGCGCCGCTTCAAGCGCGTCGAAGCGAAGGGCAAGCTCGCGAGCTACATCCACGGCGGCTCGAAGATCGGCGTGCTGGTCGACGTCGTCGGCGGCGACGAGCAGCTGGCGAAAGACCTGGCGATGCACATCGCGGCGAGCAAGCCGGTTGCGCTGTCGAAAGACGAAGTGCCTGCCGAATTGCTCCAGAAGGAGCGGACGATCGCGGCCGCGAAAGCAGCCGAGTCCGGCAAGCCCGCCAACATCGTCGAAAAGATGGTCGAGGGCTCGGTGCAGAAGTACATCAAGGAAGTGACCCTGCTCGGCCAGCCGTTCGTGAAGAACGACAAGCAGACCATCGAGCAGCTGCTCAAGTCGAAATCGGCGTCCGTCGCTTCGTTTGCGCTGTACGTCGTCGGCGAAGGGATAGAGAAGAAGAAGGAAGACTTCGCTGCCGAAGTGGCGGCGCAGGTCAGCCAGACCCGGCACTGAGAGCACGACACCACCCAGACGCCTGACCAACGAGGCAGCGAGACGACCGATGCAGGAAAAACCCGCCTACAAGCGCATATTGCTCAAGCTGAGCGGAGAAGCACTGATGGGCGGGGATGCGTATGGGATCAATCAGGAAACCATAGGCCGCATCGTCAAGGAAGTCGCCGAGGTGGTCGGTCTCGGTGTGGAAGTTGCAGTGGTGATCGGCGGCGGCAACATTTTCCGCGGCGTCGCGCCGGCTGCTGCGCACATGGACCGCGCCACTGCCGACTACATGGGCATGCTCGCCACCGTGATGAACGCGCTCGCCCTGCAGGACGCGATGCGGCGCGTCAATCTCGTGAGCCGCGTCCAGTCGGCGCTCAACATCGAGCAGGTGGTCGAGCCGTACATCCGCGGCAAGGCGATGCGCTACCTGGAAGAGGGCAAGGTGGTGATATTCGCCGCCGGCACCGGCAACCCGTTTTTTACGACCGATACGGCGGCGGCGCTGCGCGGCATGGAGATGAACGTCGAGCTGGTCCTGAAGGCCACCAAGGTCGACGGCGTCTACACCGACGACCCCAATACCCATCCCGACGCGATGCGCTATACCCGGCTGACGTTCGACGAGGCCATAATCAAGAATCTGAAGGTGATGGATGCCACGGCCCTCACGCTGTGCCGGGACCAGAAGCTGCCCATCAACGTTTTCAGCATCTTCAAGCCGCATGCGCTCAAGCGCGTCGTGCTGGGAGAAGATGAAGGCACCATGGTGCATGTGTGAACCTGCAGTGCGGAGGTAAACGATGATTGCCGACGTGAAGAAGACGGCCGAGCAGAAGATGAAGAAGTCGCTCGAAGCGTTGAAGGCAGACCTGGGCAAGGTGCGCACCGGCCGCGCGCACACCGGCCTGCTGGATCATGTCACGGTGGACTACTACGGCACGCCGACGCCCATCCCGCAAGTCGCGAACGTCACGCTGGTCGACGCGCGGACGATCGGCGTCACGCCGTGGGACAAGAAGATGGGACCGGCCATCGAAAAAGCGATACGCGATTCGGACCTGGGCCTCAATCCCTCGAGCATGGGCGATATCGTGCGCGTGCCTATGCCTGCGCTCACCGAAGAGCGGCGCAAGGACCTCATCAAGGTGGTGCGGCACGAAGGCGAGAACGCCCGCGTCGCGGTCCGCAACGTGCGGCGCGACGCGATCACGCACCTCAAGGACATGCTCAAGCACAAGCAGGTCGCCGAAGACGAGGAGCGCCGCGCGCAGGACGACATCCAGAAACTGACCGACCGCTACATCGCCGAGATCGACAAGGCACTCCAGGCGAAAGAAGCGGATCTGATGGCGATCTGATGACCGATCGGAACACCAGCTCGACGCTCGGCATTCCCGAGCCGTCCAACATGCCGAGCCATGTCGTGATGATCATGGACGGCAACGGCCGCTGGGCGAAGAAGCGTTATCTGCCGCGCGTTGCAGGGCACAAGCGCGGACTGGAAACCGTGCGCGCCATGGTCAAAGCGTGCCGCGAGCGCAACATTCCTTACCTCACGCTGTTCGCGTTCAGCAGCGAGAACTGGCGGCGTCCGGCGGACGAGGTCGGATTCCTGATGCAGCTTTTCGTGCGCGCGCTGGAGCAGGAGATCGAGCGGCTGCACGACAACGGCGTGCGCTTTCGGGCCATCGGCGATCTCTCGCGCTTCGAGCCCAAGCTCGTGCGGCTCATAGAGCAGGCTGAGCAGCTCACCGCGCGCAATACCAGCCTCACGCTCACGGTTGCCGTCAACTACGGCGGCCGCTGGGACATGATGCAGGCCGTGCAGCGGATGCTCAAGGAACGTCCCGAGCTCGCCGCGGGATTCGCGGAGACGGATCTCGCTCCGTATTTCGCGCTGAGCTACGCGCCCGAGCCCGATCTCTTCGTTCGCACCGGCGGTGAGCAGCGCATCAGCAATTTTCTTCTGTGGCACCTCGCCTACACGGAGCTGTACTTCACCGACACCCTGTGGCCGGATTTCGATGCGGCAGCGCTCGATCGCGCGATTGCGTCGTTCCGCCAGCGCGAGCGCCGGTTCGGCCGTACCAGCGAGCAGCTGGTGCAGCAGGACGAGCGGATTGCGCGTACCTCGGTAGGCTAGCCGCGGCGCGCCGCGGGCTGCTGCCGCTCGACATGTTCGCCACGCGCGTCATCACGGCTGTACTCGCCCTCGCCCTTTTTCTCGCGGCGCTATTCCTGCTATCTCCCGCGGGCTGGATGGTGTGCCTCGTGCCGGCGTTGCTGCTCGGCGCGCGCGAGTGGGGCGCGCTTGCCGGCTACGAGCGCGGCGCTGCGTGGGTTTACGCGGTCGTCACCACTGCCGCGGCCGTCGCGCTTGCCTGGGTGGGGGACGGCAACTTCGAGACGCGCGCGGTGCACGTGGGCGTGTATGCTTTCGCGATGGCATTCTGGCTGCTTGCCGCGCCGCTATGGCTCAAAGGTCATTGGCGCGTGCGCGGCATTCCGCTCGCGCTCGTCGGGTGGGTCGTGCTGATACCCATGTGGCTCGCGCTGGTGCAGCTGCAGGCGATCGCCGGCGTGCTGCTCGTTTTCATGGGCGTGATCTGGATCGCCGACACGACGGCGTACCTCGCAGGCAGGCAGTGGGGGCGGCACAAGCTCGCGCCGACGATCAGCCCGGGGAAAACGTGGGAGGGCGTGGCCGGCGCCGCGGCTGGCGTTGCGCTGTATTACCTCGTGCTCCAGTTCCTCGTGGACGACTGGCGGCCGGTGCTGGATGCGCCTGCCGGCGCCTTCGCTTTCGCCGCGCTGCTCGCGCTGAGCATCGAAGGCGACCTGTTCGAGTCCTGGTTGAAGCGCCAGGCGGGCGTGAAGGACAGCGGCCGGCTGTTGCCCGGGCATGGCGGGGTGCTCGACCGCATCGACGGGCTGACCGCGACGCTGCCGGCGGTGGCGCTGCTCATTCATTACGTCGGATAATCGGGCTGACATGACTGCACAGCGCGCCCTCACCGTACTCGGCTCGACCGGCAGCATAGGCGTGAACACGCTCGACGTGGTCGCCCGGCATCCGGATCGCTTTCGCATCGTTGCGTTGACCGCGCAGCGGCGCGTCGACGTGCTGTTCGAGCAGTGCCGCGTTCACCGGCCCGCGTTCGCGGTGGTGCTCGAGCCGGCAGCGGCGCGCGACCTCGAGGCGCGTCTTGGCGCCCACGGTCTTGCCACGCGCGTGCTTTGCGGCGAGCAGGCGCTGCACGACATGGCGGTCCTGCCGGAGGTGGATACGGTCATGGCGGCGATCGTCGGCATCGCGGGCCTGCGCCCGACGCTCGCGGCGGCGCAGGCCGGCAAGCGCGTGCTGCTGGCGAACAAGGAAGCGCTGGTCACCGCGGGCGCGGTGTTCATGGACGCCGTGCGCGCGAGCTCGGCGGTGCTGCTGCCGATCGACAGCGAGCACAATGCGATCTTCCAGGTGCTGCCGCGCGGCTATGCCGGAGATATCGACGGCGCGGGCGTGCGCCGCATCCTGCTCACCGCGTCCGGCGGACCGTTTCGCAGGACGCCGTTGTCCGAGCTCGCCGGCGTCACGCCCGAGGCGGCGTGCGCGCATCCGAACTGGGTGATGGGGCGCAAGATCTCGGTCGACTCGGCGACGATGATGAACAAGGGCCTCGAAGTCATCGAAGCGCACTGGCTGTTCGGCGCAAAAGCCGATCGCATCGAAGTGGTCGTGCATCCGCAAAGCGTGGTGCACTCGCTGGTGGAGTACGTCGACGGCTCGGTGATTGCTCAGCTTGGCAATCCCGACATGCGCACGCCGATCGCGCACGCACTCGCGCATCCGGAACGCATCGAAGCCGGCGTCGACTTCCTGCAGCTCGCGAAGGTGGGCTCGCTCGATTTCGAGGCGCCGGACATGGAGCGCTTTCCCTGTCTGCGCCTGGCGTACGACGCGCTGCGCTCGGGCAACGGGTGCCCGACGGTGCTCAATGCGGCGAACGAAGTGGCGGTTGCGCGGTTCCTGGAGCACGAGCTTGCTTTTGCCGACATACCGCGCATCATCGGGCAGGTGCTCGAAAAATGCGATGCGCCGGCCGTGCGCTCGCTCCAGGACGTGCTCGCACTCGACGGCGAGGCGCGCGCATGCGCCGAGCGCTGCGTGCAGCGAGCGCCAGGACACGGCGCACGGGCAGGCAACGCGCGCGTGCTGGCACGGTCGTAGAACGGAATACTGAGGACAGGGCAGTCACTGCATGAGCATGCTTTATACATTGGCCGCTTTTCTTCTCGCGCTCGGATGCCTCATCGTCGTCCACGAGCTCGGGCACTATGCCGTCGCGCGCTGGTGCGGCGTGAGGGTCTTGCGTTTCTCCGTCGGCTTTGGCCGGCCGCTGTGGCGCCGCGTGTCGGGCCGCGACCGCACGGAATGGGTCATCTCGGCGTTCCCGCTCGGCGGCTACGTGAAAATGCTCGACGAGCGCGAGGGCGAGGTCGCCGCGCACGAGCTGCACCGCGCGTTCAACCGACAGCGCGTCGGGAAACGCTTTGCCATCGTCGCGGCAGGCCCGATCGCGAATTTCCTGCTCGCGATCGTGCTTTACTGGGTGCTCTTCGTCCACGGCATTCCGGGGATGAAACCCCTGGTCGGCGACATCGCGCCGGGAACACCGGCGGCCGTCGCCGGCTTTGCCCGCGGCGAGACCATTGCGCGCATCGGTGACGAGCCGGCAGTGACGTGGCAGGACGCGCGCTGGCTGCTGCTGCAGCACGCAGTGCAGAAAGGTCGCGTTGCCGTCGAGATGCGGACTCCCGACGGAGCGACGCGGGTGCGCGAGCTCGATCTCTCCGGCCTCGAAGCGGCGGACCTGGAAGGCGATTTCCTGCGCGCGCTCGGTCTCGCGCGCTACCAGCCGCAGCTCGACCCGGTGGCAGGGAGCGTCGTGCCGGGAAGTCCCGCCGACCGCGCCGGCCTCAAGTCGGGCGATCGCATACTCGCCGTGAACGGGCAGTCGGTGTCCCGCTGGGACGAGGTCGTGCGCGACATCCGCGCGCATCCCGGCGAAGCGATCGAATTGCGCGTGCAAAAGGTGAACGGCGCGGAGCAGACGCTCGCTGTAACGCCCGATGTCGCGACGGACAACGGCGAGAAGATCGGCCGCATCGGCGCCGGCCCCCTGGTGGACAAGGCCGCGTTGGCGGGCCTCATGAGCGAAGTGCGCTACGGACCTGTCACGAGCCTCGCCAAGGCGGCTTACAAGACGTGGGACACCTCGGTATTCAGCCTGAAGATGCTCGGCAAGATGGTGGTCGGCGACGTGTCGCTGCGCAATCTGAGCGGCCCGATCACAATCGCGGACTACGCGGGCCAGTCGGCGCACAACGGCTGGGTATCGTATTGCCTCTTCCTGGCGCTGATCAGCATCAGCCTCGGCGTGTTGAACCTGCTGCCTGTCCCGTTATTGGACGGGGGGCATTTGATGTATTATACGTTCGAATTTTTCAAGGGCAGTCCCGTGTCGGACAAGGCCATGGAAGTGGGGCAGCAGGTCGGCATGGCGTTACTCGTGATGCTGATGGCCTTCGCCCTTTATAACGATATAAATCGTCTCATAAGCGGCTAATTGATGCATTTTCTCCGTACGGGTGCGCTGCTGCTTGCGCTGGCGGCGACGCCGGCGGCGGCGCTTGAGCCCTTCGTCATCAAGGACATCCGGGTCGAGGGCATACAACGCACCGAAGCCGGAACGGTGTTCAGCTATCTGCCGGTGAAAGTCGGCGATACGATGACCGACGAGAAGGCGGCGGAGGCGATACGCGCGCTGTTCGCAACCGGGTTCTTCAAGGACGTGACGCTGGAAGCGCAGGACGGCGTGCTGATCGTCGGCATCCAGGAGCGGCCTTCCATCGCGCAGCTCGACTTCGTCGGAATGAAGGATTTCGACAAGGCGACGGTGACCAAGGCGCTGGCGCAGGTCGGGCTCGCCGAGGGGCGCATATTCGACAAGAGCCTGCTCGACCGCGCCGAGCAGGAGCTGAAGCGGCAGTACCTGAGCCGCGGCAAGTACGCCGTCAACGTCACGACCACGGTCACGCCGCTGGAGCGCAACCGCGTCGCGCTCAATTTCACCATCGACGAAGGCGACGTCGCGAAGATCCGCGAGATACGCATCATCGGCGCCAACGCATTCCGCGAGAAGGACCTGCTGTCGCAGTTCTTCCTGCGCACGCCGGGGATCATGACCTGGTACAGCAAGGCCGACCAGTACTCGCGCCAGAAGCTGTCGGCCGATCTCGAGACGCTGCGCTCGTACTACCTCGATCGCGGCTTCCTCGAGTTCAACGTCGATTCGACGCAGGTCTCGATCACGCCGGACAAGAAGGACATCTACATCACCATCGCGATCACCGAAGGCCCGCAGTACAAGGTCTCCGACATCAAGGTCGCGGGTGAGCCGCTGCTGCCCGAAGACGAGGTGCGTGGCCTGATCAGGCTCAAGCCGGGCGACGTGTTCTCGCGCGCGCGGCTGACCGAGTCCACCAAGGCAATCAGCGACCGGCTCGGCAACGACGGCTATGCGTTCGCCAACGTGAACGCGGCGCCGCAACTCGACAAGGAGAACCGGCTCGCTGCGTTCACCTTCTTCGTCGATCCGGGCCGGCGCGTCTACGTGCGACGCATCAACATCACGGGCAACAACCGCACGCGGGACGAGGTGATACGCCGCGAGCTGCGCCAGTTCGAGGGCGGGTGGTTCTCGGCCGAGAAGGTCAGCCTGTCCAAGCGCCGCGTCGACAAGCTCGGCTATTTCACCGAGGTCAATGTCGAGACGCCGGCGGTGCAGGGCACCACCGACCAGGTCGACGTGAACATCAACGTCGCCGAGCGCCCGACCGGCAACGTGCTGCTCGGCGCGGGCTTCGGCAGCGGCGAGGGCCTGATCCTGTCGGGCTCCATATCGCAGAACAACATCTTCGGCTCCGGCAAGCACGTGTCGCTGTCGGTGAACAGCAGCCGCATCAATACCGTGTACGCGCTGTCGTATACGGACCCGTTCTACACCCCGGACGGAGTGAGCCGCGGCTTCGATATTTACCTGCGCAAGCTCGATGCGCTGTTCGGCGGCATCGGCCGCTACCGCACCGAGACGCTGGGGGCGGCGCTGCGTTTCGGCGTCCCGGTGACGGAGATAGACACCATCACCTACGGCGTCGGCTACGAAGATACGAAGATCACGACGTACGACGACAGCCCGGCGTTCTACAAGGACTACGTCGCGACATTCGGCGCCAAGAATACCGCCGTTCCGCTGAATGCCGGTTGGGCGCGCGACGGGCGCGACAGCCTGATCTACCCGACGTCCGGAACGCTGCAGAAGGCCTCGGCGGAGATCGGCGCGCCGGTCGCCGACCTCAAGTACTACAAGACGCAGTACCAGTACCAGCGCTATTTCCCGCTGTCGCGCCTCTACACGCTGATGCTCAACGGCGAGCTCGGGTATGGCAAAGGTTACGGGGACAAGCCGCTGCCGTTCTTCAAGAACTTCTACGTCGGCGGCGTCAATTCGCTGCGCGGCTACCGCACCTATACCGTGTCGCCGAAGGACGCGAACAACAATCCGCGCGGCGGCAGCCACAAGGTCCTGGGCAATGCCGAGTTCATGTTTCCGTTCCCCGGGCTGGAGAACGACCGCTCGGTGCGCATGAGCGCCTTCATGGACGCCGGCTTCGCCGGCGAGACGTATCAGGCGAGCGATCTGCGTTATTCCACCGGCGTGTCGGTACTCTGGGTTTCTCCGATGGGTCCGCTTAAAATAAGCGTCGCGATGCCCCTCAGGCCCAAGCCGGGCGACGTGAAGCAGCCGTTCCAGTTTACCTTCGGGGGAGCGTTCTAGCGCACGGCGCGAGCCGCACGCTGGCCAGCAAGGAGATGACTTTGAGGCACTTATTCGCCATATTCGCCGCCCTCGTCATGTGGGGCGCCGCCGCGGCGGCGGGCGCAGCCGACCTGAAGATCGGCTTCATCGATGCCGAGCGGATCAACCGCGAGTCGGCGCCGGCCGAGCGCGCGAGCAAGCAGCTGGAAAAGGAATTCGCGCCGCGCGCGCAGGAGCTCCAGCGCCGCGAGAACCAGATCAAGACGCTGCAGACCCAGCTCGAGAAGGAAGCGATGACGATGGGCGAAGCCGACCGTCGCAACAAGGAGCAGGAGCTCGCCCGCCTGTCGCTCGACTTCCAGCGTATGCAGCGCGAATACCGCGAAGACCTCAACCTGCGGCGCAATCAGGAGCTGTCGGCGCTGTTCGAGCGCGCCAACCGGGTGATCAAGCAGATCGCCGAAGCGGAGAAGTACGACCTCATCCTGCAGGAAGCGGTATACCGCAATCCGCGTATCGACATCACCGACAAGGTGCTGAAGGCCCTCGCGGACGGCAAGTAGGCTCCGCGGGCAGCTCAAGACGCGGACCATGACAGCCGGCGCAACGCACGACTACTCTCTCCGGGACATCGCCGCCCGCTACGGCGGGGAGATCGTCGGGAACCCCGACACCCGGGTCCACCAGGTCGCGACTCTCGACCACGGCGGTCCGGGAACGATTGCCTTTCTCGCCAACGAGCGCTACCTCTCGCAGCTGAAGACGACGCGGGCGGCGGCCGTCATCGTCGGCGCCTCGGCACGCGACGCAACGGCGTTGCCGCGCATCGTGTGCGACAACCCGTACCTGTACTTTGCGCGGGTCGCGACGCTGCTCAATCCCGAGCCGGCGCCGCAACCGGGCGTGCACGCGACCGCGGTGGTCGACGCCGGCGCGAAGCTCGGCTCCGGCGTCGAAATCGGACCGCACGTCATCGTCGGCGCCGGCGCCGTGATCGGCGACGGATGCGTGATCGGCGCAGGCTGCTACGTGGGCGAAGAGACGCACATCGGCACGGCGTCGCGGCTTTTCCCGCACGTCACGATCTATCATCGCTGCGTGATCGGCGCTCGCGTGCGGCTGCATTCGGGCGTCATCATAGGCGCCGACGGCTTCGGGCTCGCACCGGACGCCGATCGCTGGTTCAAGATTCCGCAGATCGGCCGCGTCGTCATCGGCGACGACGTTGAGATCGGCGCCGGCACGACGGTCGATCGCGGCGCGATCGAAGACACGGTGATCGAGGAAGGCGTAAAGCTCGACAATCTCATCATGATTGCGCACAACGTGAGAATAGGGGCGCACACGGCGATCGCCGCCTGCGCCGGCGTGGCAGGCAGCGCGCGCGTCGGCCGGTATTGCCGCATCGGCGGCTCTTCGGGCATCGCGGGCCACATCACGCTCGCGGATCACGTGGAAATTTCGGCGCACACGATCATTACGCGCTCGATCGACAAGGCAGGCACCTACACCGGCGCGTATCCGTTCGAGGCAAACCGGGAATGGCGGAAGAATGCGGCGCAGTTGCGCCATCTCAACGAGCTCGCGCAACGGTTGCGGGCGCTGGAAAACTTATGCGGCAGCAGGGACAGGAGCGGGTCGTGAACACCATGGACATCCACAAGATTCTGCAGTATCTCCCGCATCGCTATCCGTTCCTGATGATAGATCGCGTGCTCGACTGCGAGCCGGGCAAGACGATCGACGCCCTGAAGAACGTTACCATCAACGAGCCTTTCTTCGGCGGCCATTTTCCGCATCACCCGGTCATGCCGGGCGTGCTGATCATCGAGGCGCTCGCACAGGCGGCGGCGATACTGACCTTCATGACGGCCGGCGCGAAAAGCGACGAGCAGTCGGTGTACTACTTCGTGGGGATCGACGGCGCGCGCTTCAAGAAGCCGGTGACCGCCGGAGATTCGCTGCGACTGCATGTCGAGCTGGTCCGGCACGTGCGGGGCATCTGGAAGTTCCGCGCGCAAGGGCGCGTCGAGGATACGCTCGTCGCGGAAGCGGAGCTCATGTGCACGGTGCGGTCGCTGCGCGAAGAGGTGGGGAATTAACGCCGCCGCACGCCCGGCGACCGGGCCACGGAAAGACGCGCGATGAGCATGCAGATACATCCCACTGCCATCGTCGAGGATGGCGCGCGCCTGGCGCCCGACGTCGTCGTCGGCCCTTACACGGTGATTGGCCCTCACGTCGAGATCGGCCCCGGCTGCCACATCGGTGCGCATGCCGTGATCACCGGCCATACGCGCATCGGGTCGAATAACAGGATCTATCATTTCGTGTCGCTCGGCGAAGCGCCGCAGGACAAGAAATACGGCGGCGAGGACACGCGGCTCGAGATCGGTGACAACAACACGATACGCGAGTTCTGCACCTTCAACCGCGGCACGGTGCAGGATGCGGGCGTGACCCGGCTGGGCAACGGCAACTGGATCATGGCTTACGTGCACCTCGCTCACGACTGCCAGATCGGCGACAACACGATCTTCGCCAACAATGCGCAGCTCGCCGGCCACGTGCACATCGGCGACTATGCGATCCTCGGCGGCTTTACCGCCGTGCACCAGTTCTGCCGCGTGGGAGCGCACAGCCTCACTGGGCTGTGCAGCATGATCGTGCAGGACGTGCCGCCGTACGTCACGGTGTCGGGCAATCCCGCGCAGGCGCACGGCATCAACGCCGAAGGGCTCAAGCGCCGCGGATTCAGCGCGGACGCGATCACCGGCGTGCGCCGCGCATACAAGACGCTGTACCGTTCGGGACTGACGCTCGACGAAGCGCGCCGCGCGATCGATGAGCAGCGCGCGCAATGCGACACCCTCGCGCTGCTCGCCGACTTCCTCGCGGTTCCCGGCCGCGGCATCGTTCGCTGAGCGCCGTGCCGGAGACGGATCAACAACCGGTCATCGGGATAGTCGCCGGAGAGCCTTCGGGCGATCTGCTCGGCGCGCATCTCATCCGTTCCCTGCAGCGGCGCCATCGGGGGCTGCGCTTCGTCGGCATCGCCGGGCCGCGCATGCAGGCCGCGGGCGCCGAATCGCTGTTCCCGATGGAGAAGCTCGCCGTGCGCGGCTACGTGGAAGCGCTCAGGCACATCCACGAGATTCTCGGCATGCGGCGCAAGCTCGCGCGTCACTTCATTGCCAGCCGCCCGGCGCTGTTCATCGGCATCGATGCGCCGGACTTCAACCTGGGGCTCGAAGAGAAGCTGCGCCGCCGCGGCATAACGACCGTGCATTACGTGAGCCCGTCGATCTGGGCGTGGCGCGGAGAGCGCATCCACAAGATCAAGCGCGCGGTGTCGAAGATGCTCACGGTATTTCCGTTCGAGGCGCCGCTGTACGAAAAGGCCGGGGTGCCGGTCGCCTATGTGGGACATCCGCTCGCCGATGTGCTCGCGACAATGCCGAGCCCGATCGAGATGCGCCTGCAGCTGCGGCTGCCGCCGACGTCGCCCGTGGTCGCACTGCTGCCCGGCAGCCGCGTGAGCGAGCTCAATCAGCTCGCCGATCTTTTCGTCGCGGCAGCCAGGCGCATCGCCGAAGCCGTGCCCGAAGCCGTGTTCCTGGCGCCGATGGCGAGCCGCGAGACGAAGGCCTTGTTCGAGGCCGCGCTGTACCGCAATGAAGGCGCGCCGCCCGTGAATATCATGTTCGGCCATTCGCACGAGGCGATGGCCGCGGCGGACGTGGTGCTGCTTGCGTCGGGAACCGCGACGCTGGAGGCCGCGCTGCTGAAGCGGCCGATGGTCATCGCATATCGCGTGCCACGGCTCACTGCCTGGCTGATGCGCAGGCGCGGGTACGTCGATCATGTCGGCCTGCCCAACATCCTTGCCGGCGAGCCCATCGTTCCCGAGCTGCTGCAGAAGGACGCCACGCCGGAAAAGCTGGCCGACGCAGTGCTCAGATTCCTGCGCGACAAGACCGCGCGCGAAACGCTGCACGAGCGCTACGAGCAATTGTGCGACACGTTGCGGCAGAATAGCGCAGACCGCCTCGCCGAGGCGGTGCTGCCCATGCTCGGAGCGTGACATGCCGGCCTATGTGTGCGGTGTCGACGAAACGGGACGAGGACCGCTCGCGGGGCCGGTGTACGCCGCGGCGGTGATACTCCATACGCGCCGCCCGGTGGAAGGGCTGGCCGACTCCAAGGTGCTTTCCGCGCAGCAGCGCGAAAAGCTGGCGGCGGAAATCCGCGAGCGCGCTCTCGCGTGGGCGATTGCGAGCGCGAGCGTGGAAGAGATCGACACGTTCAACATCCTGCGCGCGAGCCTGCTCGCGATGCGCCGCGCGGTCCAGCAGCTCGGAATAGCGCCTGCGCGTGTCCTCGTCGACGGCATTCACTGTCCCGAGGTTCCTTTCCCGGTGAAGGCGATCATCAGGGGCGATGCCAGGATCAAGGCGATCTCCGCCGCGTCGATAATCGCCAAGGTCGAGCGCGACGCCGAGATGCTGCGGCTGCACGCGCGCTATCCGCAGTACGGCTTCGATCAGCACAAGGGCTATCCCACCGAGGAGCACTTCGCGGCGCTGCAGGCGCACGGCGTGTGCGAAATTCACCGGCGCAGCTTCGCGCCCGTTCGTCTTACGCTGGAAGCCGCGCTCGGGCCGGCGCAGCGGCCGTTGCTCTATTGAGTATCCGCTAAATGGTTGACGAACCATTGTCGGCACGAATCTCCCTTCTCCCTCCAGGAGAAGGGTTGAGGGAATTGAGCGTCAACGATTTACCGAACGCTCAATAGTCCCCGCCAAGCTCGTCCATCACCCGTTTCAACGCGGCGCGCTCGGCGCGTGGAGACACCAGCATGCGCCGCGCAGCGCATTGCCGCTTCAGCAGCGCGTAGAACGCCTTGTCGCTTTCGGCCTTGATCAGCAGCGCAGCGAGCCCGCGCTCGTCGCCGCAGGTGTAATAGCCGGCGTAGTCCTTCCCCAGCATGCCGATGTTCCCCGGTATGCGCGAGGCGATCACCGGCGTGCCGGCTGCGAGCGCTTCGCACACCACGTTGGCGCCGCCCTCCATTTTCGAGCTGATCACCATCACCTTTGCGCGGCGCATGAGACGCAGCGACGCGCCATGCGTGCGCTCGCCGAGCCAGCGATAGCGGCGGGTGCGCGACATCCATGCCGCCGCTTCGGCTGCCAGCCGGTCGTCGAGCGCTCCGCCGATGTGGGTGACGCGAATGCGACTGTCCTGCGGCAGGTGCTCGAGGGCGGCCGCTGCACGCAGTGGATCCTTCTCGTCGCGCAGATGGCCGCTCACGAGCACTTCGAAGCACGACGACAGCGGTGGCGCCGGCGCGGCGGCGCCGGCGGATTGCACCACCACGCGTACCTTGCGGCGGTATTGCCGCAATCTTCCGTCGGGCAGCTCGTGCAGCGTGACGAGCCGGGTTGCAAGACGCAAGGATTCCCGGGCGTCAGCGTCGGTATCGATGTCGCGGTAGAGATCGGTGCCGGTCAGCACGACCACGAGCGGGCGCCCGGGATAGCGCTGCGAGAATCGTGCGATCGCATCGTGGCTGCGCCGCGCATGCAGGGCGATCATGGCGTCTGCCGGCGCACCGTCCCATTCGACCTGCACGCGCACCCGATGACCCAGCTCGCGCAGCATGCGCGCCCACCGCATCGCCGTGTTGCGGTTGCCGAGGCGCGTATGCGGGCGTGCGGGAGTGACGAGGACTATGTTCATGGCTGCGGCACGAGGCGTTAAACTGTGGCGAATATAACGCATATCCCGGTAAACGCATGCGCGCGGCGGCATCGATGTTCGATGAGGTGGCAGACCTGCGGGCCCTCGTGCTCGACGCGCGGTCGCGCACGCTCGCGCTCGTGGCGGATCTCGACGGCGAGCGGCTGCTCGGCCCCAGGCTGCGGATCGTGAACCCGCCACTGTGGGAGGTGGGGCATGTCGGCTGGTTCCAGGAGCATTGGTGCCTGCGCTATCGCTCGGCAGAAAATCTCGCGCCGTCGCTCATGGGGAATGCCGACAGCCTCTACAACTCGGCGACCGTCGCGCACGATACGCGCTGGAGCCTGCCGCTGCCGTCATTCACGGCGACGCTGGATTACCTTGCGCGCGTGCTCGAGCGCGTGCTTGCGCGGCTCGAGCGGCATCCCGCCGATGAAGCCTTGCGTTACTTCGCTCGCCTGTCCGCTTTTCACGAGTGCATGCACGCGGAGGCGTTCAGCTATACGCGGCAGACGCTGTCCTATCCCAGTCCGTACGGTGCGACGCTCGCAGCCGGCGACGCCGGCCCCTGGCCCGGCGACGCCGATATTGCCGGCGGACGCTTCATGATGGGCGCGTCGCCGGATGCCGGCTTCGTGTTCGACAACGAGAAGTGGGCGCACGAAGTCGACGTACAGCCGTTCCGCATGGCGCGCGCGCCGGTGACCAATGCCGAGTACGCCGCGTTCGTCGAAGACGGCGGCTATCGCTCGCGTGCGCTGTGGAGCGACCCGGGATGGCGCTGGCGCGTCGAGGCGAATGCCGATGCGCCGGTTTACTGGCGCAGCGTGAACGGCACGTGGATGGAACGCGCGTACGACGTGTACGAGGCGTTGCGCCCGCATCGTCCCGTCATGCACGTGAGCTGGTACGAAGCCGACGCGTACTGCCGCTGGGCCGGCCGCCGTCTGCCCACGGAGGCGGAATGGGAGTTCGCAGCTTCGACTGCGGCGGGCGAGCCGGGCCGCAAGCGCCGTTATCCGTGGGGAGATGCCGCGCCGGCAGCCGACCGTGCAAACCTGTTCGGTAGCGCTTGCGCACGCCCGGATGTCGCTGCACACGCGCATGGCGACAGCGCGTGGGGCTGCCGGCAAATGATCGGCAACGTGTGGGAATGGACGGCCGACTGGTTTCAGCCGTATCCCGGCTTCGCTGCCGACCCGTACAAGGAATACTCGGCGCCGTGGTTCGGCGACCACAAAGTGCTGCGAGGCGGCTGCCATGCCACGAGCCCCGCTCTGGTGAACGGCACTTATCGCAACTTCTATACGCCGGACCGGCGCGATGTCTACGCGGGTTTCCGGACCTGCGCGCTGCGGCCGTGATCGAAATTTCCTCGGCGGACAATCCGCGTTACAAGCTGCTCGCGCGGCTGCTCGAGTCGGGGCGTGAGCGGCGCAAATCGGGTCTCACGGTACTCGACGGCGTGCATCTGGTGCAGGCGTACCGCGAGCATGTGGGGACACCCGAAGAGCTGGCGGTGAGCCGCGCCGGCCTGCAGAGCGCAGAGATCCGGCAGCTGCTCGCCGCGGATGCCGACCGCGCGCTCGTGCTCACCGACGCGCTCTTCCGGCAACTGTCGACTGTCGCGACACCGACGGGCGTCATTGCGCTGGTGCGTCTGCCGGCCGCGCGCACGCCGGGCGACGATATCGGGCCGTGCGTGGTGCTGGAGGACGTGCAGGACCCGGGCAACCTCGGCTCGATACTGCGGTCGGCCGCCGCGTCGGGCGTGCGCGACGTGCTGCTGACCGAGGGGTGCGCGCACGCCTGGTCTCCGCGCGTGCTGCGTGCGGGCATGGGCGCGCACTTCGCGCTGCGTTTGCACGAGCATTGCGACATCGCCGCGTTCGCCTCGCGCTATCGCGGCCGGCTGCTCGCGGCGGTGCGCGATGCCGCAGCCTCGGTATACGAGACCGATCTGCGCGGCGACGCGGGGCTGATGTTCGGTAACGAAGGCGTCGGCCTGTCGCCGGAGCTCGTCGCTCTCGCAGCGCAGCGCGTGACTATCCCGATGCCGGGCGGGGTCGAGTCGCTGAACGTTGCGGCGGCGGCAGCCGTCTGCCTTTTCGAGCGCGTGCGTCAGATGACGCGGCCGTGACCGCCCGGAATGTCAGTACACGCGGCGCACCAGCTTCGCCTGGTGCACGATCGTGGTCGCAAGCTCTTCCACGGATTTGCTGGTGGCATCGAGGTAGGGAATGCCTTCCTGGCGCATCAAAGCCTCGGCTTCGCGAATCTCGAACTCGCAATTCGCCAGCGTCGCGTACTTGCTGCCGGGTCGGCGCTCGGTGCGGATCTGCTGCAGCCGCTCGGGCTTGATGGTGAGACCGTAAAGGCGGCCGCGCAGGGCTCGCACCTGCGACGGAAGCTGCATGGTGCTGAAGTCCTCGGGAACCAGCGGATAGTTGGCGGCGCGTATGCCGAACTGCATGGCGAGATACAGGCAGGTTGGCGTCTTCCCGCACCGTGAAACCCCGACGAGGATGATGTCGGCCTCGGAAAGATCGCGGCTCGACACGCCGTCGTCGTGCGACAGCGCGTAATTCACGGAATCGATGCGGTGATAGTAGTTGACGATGTCATTGACGCTGTGGCTGCGGCCGACGGCGTGCGACGCAGTGATCCCGAGCTCTTTTTCGAGCGGCGCGATGAAAATCTCGAAGCAGTCGAGGAACAGGCATTTCGCCGTGCCGACCATGGCCGCGATCTCGGCATTGACCAGCGTGCTGATCACGATCGGCCGCGTGCCTTCGGTGGTCGCGGCCTGGTTGATGAGCGTCACCACCTCGAGCGCCTTGTCGACGGTGTCGACGAAAGGCAGCGTCACTTCCTGGAAGCGCACGCTTTCGAACTGGGTCAGCAGGCTGTGCCCCAGCATTTCGGCGGTGATGCCGGTGCGATCGGAGACGAAGAAGGCGGTGCGTTTCTCTGCCATGGCGGCTCGCTGTGAATTGGCTTTGTAACATAACTTCTTTTGAAACCCGGCGCTACTCGCGCGGCGAGCGGCCAGCGGCCGGCGGCGTGAGACGCGCTCCGGCCCCGGGGGAAAACTCGCGCAGCGCGCTGGACGAGCGAAGCATTTGCGTTAAAATAGGGAAACGGCCAACTGGTATGAAATGACTAAATTTATCTTTGTCACTGGTGGTGTAGTCTCCTCCCTTGGCAAAGGTATCGCCGCCGCCTCCCTCGCCGCGATTCTGGAATCTCGCGGCATCAAAGTCTCCATGGTGAAGCTGGATCCGTATCTCAACGTGGATCCGGGCACCATGAGCCCGTTCCAGCACGGTGAAGTATTCGTCACCGAGGACGGCGCCGAGACCGATCTGGACCTAGGGCACTACGAGCGCTTCCTCACCGCGAAGATGAGCAAGCGCAACAACTTCACCACGGGACAGATCTACGAGAGCGTTCTGCGCAAGGAGCGGCGCGGCGATTACCTGGGCGGGACGGTGCAGGTCATTCCGCACATCACCGACGAAATCAAGCTTTTCATCCGCCGCGGCGCGGGCGATGCCGAGGTGTGCCTCGTCGAGGTGGGAGGCACGGTGGGCGACATCGAATCGCTGCCTTTCCTCGAAGCGATACGCCAGATGGCGATCGAGACGGGGCGCGAGAACGCCTGCTTCATGCATCTCACGCTGGTGCCGTACATCGCGTCCGCCGGAGAGATCAAGACCAAGCCGACGCAGCATTCGGTGAAAGAGCTGCGCGAGATTGGCATACAGCCCGACATCCTGTTCTGTCGAGCGGACCGGCCGCTGCCGGCCGACGAGCGGCGCAAGATCGCGCTTTTCACCAATGTGCCGGTGGAAGCGGTGATCTCGGGTGTCGACGTGGACAGCATCTACAAGATACCTGCTATGCTGCATGCGCAGAATCTCGACGACATCGTGTGTCGCAAACTGGGTCTGACGCCGCCGCCCGCCAATCTCAGCGCATGGGACAGGCTGGTGTACGCGCTGGAGCATCCGCAGCGGACGGTGAACATCGCGCTGGTGGGCAAGTACGTCGATCTCACCGAATCGTACAAGTCGCTGTCCGAGGCGCTGATTCACGCCGGGATACACACCGGCGCGAAGATCAAGATCCATTACATCGACTCGGAGAACATCGAGGCGAACGGCATCGCATGCCTCGAGGGCATGGACGCGATTCTCGTCCCCGGCGGCTTCGGCAAGCGCGGCGTGGAGGGCAAGATCGCCGCAATACGCTACGCGCGCGAAAACGCCGTGCCGTACCTCGGCATCTGTCTCGGCATGCAGCTTGCTGTCATCGAGTTCTCGCGTCACGTGGTCGGTCTGGAAGGCGCGCACAGCACCGAATTCGATCCGGACACGCCGCATCCGGTGATCGCACTGATCACTGAATGGCAGGATCGCGACGGACGCGTCGAGCACCGGGACGCGAAGTCGGACCTGGGCGGCACGATGCGCCTCGGCGGGCAGGAATGCCTCCTCGAGCGCGATTCCCTCGTGCACCGGATCTACGGCGCCGAGCGCATCGTCGAGCGCCACCGCCATCGCTACGAGGTCAACAACCATTATCTTCCGCGCATCAAGCAGCAGGGCCTGAAGGTATCCGGGACCTCGGTGAAAGAAGGGTTGTGCGAGATGATCGAGCTGCCGGGCCATCCGTGGTTCGTCGGCTGCCAGTTCCACCCGGAATTCACCTCGACCCCGCGCAACGGCCACGTGCTGTTCAAGGCCTTCGTGCAGGCGGCGCTGGCGAACGCGCGTCCCGAGCAGGATCTGCTGCAACCCGAACTGAAGAACATCGCCTAGCAGCCGTGGGCGTTACGATGGAGACAACGGCAGACATGCGGTGGCGCGCATTTGAATCCGGGTGGCTGCGATGAAACTGTGCGGCTTCGAAGTCGGACTCGATAAGCTCCTCTTTCTCATAGCGGGGCGACCGCGGAGGGCGGAGCAGGATTCCGTCCGCGTCGTTGCGGACGGATGCGACCCCGCAGCGGGATGCAGGCCCGCGGTGCGATGCGAGAACGCCCGATGAAATTATGCGGCTTCGAAGTCGCATGGGATCGGCCGCTGTTCGTCATAGCGGGGCGACCGCGGAGGGCGGAGCAGGATTCCGTCCGCGTCGTTGCGGACGGATGCGACCCCGCAGCGGGATGCAGGCCCGCGTCGAGCTGCAAGGAGCGCCGATGAAATTATGCGGCTTCGAAGTCGGACTCGATAAACCGCTATTCATCATAGCGGGCCCCTGCGTGGTCGAGTCCCGCCAGCTCGCATACGACACGGCCGGACAGCTGAAAGAGCTGTGTGGCGCGCTCGGCATCCCCTTCATCTACAAATCCTCGTACGACAAGGCGAACCGCAGCTCGAGCAAGTCGTTTCGCGGGCTCGGCATGGACAAGGGGCTCGAGATACTTGCCGACGTGCGACGTAAGATAGGCGTGCCTGTGCTCACGGACGTGCATGAGATCGACGAGATCGACGCTGCAGCGGAAGCCGTCGATGTACTGCAGACGCCGGCGTTTCTGTGCCGGCAGACCGACTTCATAGCGGCGGTCGCTGCGAGCGGCAAGCCGGTGAACATCAAGAAGGGGCAGTTTCTCGCGCCCGGCGACATGAAGAACGTCGTCGAAAAAGCGCGGGAGGCGGCGCGTGCCGCGCATCCCGGCGATCGCGAGGCGGACCAGCGGATCATGGTCTGCGAGCGGGGCGTGTCCTTCGGCTATAACAACCTCGTGTCGGACATGCGCTCGCTGATGATCATGCGCGAGACGGGTTGCCCGGTGGTGTACGACGCGACGCACTCGGTGCAGTTGCCGGGCGGGCAGGGCACGTCGAGCGGTGGACAGCGCGAGTTCGTGCCCGTGCTTGCGCGAGCCGCGGTTTCGAGCGGCGTGGCCGGCGTCTTCATGGAAACGCATCCCGACCCCGCCAAGGCGCTTTCCGACGGGCCGAACGCCTGGCCGCTGCAGCACATGAAAGCACTGCTGGAAACGTTGAAAGCGCTCGATGCGCTGGTGAAGCGCCAGCCGTTGGCGGAAAATCTCGTCGTCCAGCGCGTCTGAACATCAACCTGAAAGAAAAAAGCATGAGCGCCATCGTAGACGTCATCGCCAGGGAGATCCTGGATTCGCGCGGCAACCCGACCGTGGAAGCGGACGTGTTGCTCGAGTCCGGCGTGCTGGGCCGCGCGGCCGTGCCTTCGGGCGCGTCCACGGGCAGCCGCGAGGCGATAGAGCTGAGGGACGGCGACAAGGGGCGCTACGGCGGCAAAGGCGTCACCCAGGCGGTCGAGAACGTCAACACGGAGATCTGCGAGGCCGTGATCGGCGTGGACGCGACCGAGCAGACTTTCGTCGACAGCACGCTCATCGACCTTGACGGCACCGAGAACAAGTCGCGCCTCGGCGCGAACGCGATCCTCGCGGTGTCGATGGCCGTGGCAAAAGCCGCGGCGGAAGAGTCGGGGCTGCCGCTGCACCGTTATCTCGGCGGCGCTGGCCCCATGTCGATGCCCGTGCCGATGATGAACGTGATCAACGGCGGCGCGCATGCCGACAACGGTCTCGACCTGCAGGAGTTCATGATACTGCCGGTCAGCATGTCTTCGTTCCGCGATGCGCTGCGCTGCGGCGCGGAAGTGTTCCAGACGCTGAAGAAGCTGCTGCACGACCGCGGGCTTGCCACGGCCGTCGGCGATGAAGGCGGATTCGCGCCCCGGCTCGAAAGCCACGAGGCGGCGATTCGCGTGATCCTCGAGGCCATCGAGAAAGCAGGCTATCGCGCCGGCGAAGATGTACTGCTCGGGCTCGATTGCGCGAGCTCCGAGTTCTACAAGGACGGCGGCTATCAGCTCAAGTCCGAGGGCGCAACGCTCACGGCAACTGAATTTGCCGACTACCTCGCCGCGTGGGTCGAGAAGTATCCCATCGTCACGATCGAGGACGGCATGGCCGAAGACGACTGGGCGGGCTGGAAAATGCTGACCGGGCGGCTCGGACGCAAGGTGCAGCTCGTGGGCGACGATTTGTTCGTCACCAACACGCGTTACCTGCAGCAGGGCATCGCGCAGGGCATCGCGAACTCCATACTGATCAAGGTCAACCAGATCGGCACGCTGACGGAGACGCTTGCCGCGATCGAAATGGCGAAGCGCGCCCGCTACACCGCCGTGATCTCGCACCGGTCGGGCGAGACCGAGGACACGACGATTGCCGACATCGCGGTCGCGACGAATGCGCTGCAGATCAAGACCGGCTCGCTGTCGCGCTCGGACCGGCTGGCGAAATACAACCAGCTGCTGCGCATCGAGGAAGACCTGGGCGACGCCGTGAGTTATCCGGGCCGCTCGGCCTTCTATCAACTCGGCTAGCCCGCGGAGGAGCGATGAGAGCCGGTTCCCGCGCGCCGCAGCCCCGCTGGTGCTGCGCGCCGTGAGGCTGCTGACGTTCACGCTCATCGCGCTGATCGCGCTGATCCAGTATCCGCTCTGGGGAGGCAAGGGCAGCTGGTTCCGGGTGTGGGAGATCGACCAGCAGATACGCGCGCAAAAGGAAGTGAACGGAAGGCTGCAGGTCCGCAACGCCGCGCTCGATGCCGAAGTGCGCGACCTGAAGCAGGGATCCGAGGCGATCGAAGAACGCGCCCGGAACGAATTGGGGATGATCAGGCACGATGAAATTTTCTTCCAGGTTCTCGACCCCGGCGCGCGGACTGCGCCGCAGGGCGCACGCTGACACGATTCGCACATGACGGCCCGCATTCTTGACGGCGCTGCGCTCGCCGGAACGCTGCTGGCGGAGCTGCGCGCGAAAGTGCAGGTCCTGCAGCAATCGGGTCTCAATCCGGGGCTCGCGGCGGTACAGGTGGGCGATTCGCCGGCATCGCGCGTGTACGTGCGCAACAAGATGCGTGCGTGCCAGGAAGTCGGTCTGCATTCCGAGACCCACCAGCTGCCTGCCGACTGCACCGAGCAGCAGCTTCTCGACTGCGTGGCGCGGCTCAATGCCGACGCGAGGGTGCACGGGATCATCGTGCAGCTGCCGCTGCCGCGCGGTGTCGACACCATGCGCGTGGTCCAGTCGGTGGCGATTGAAAAGGATGTCGACGGTTTCAACTGGCGCAACCTCGGTGCCATCGTCGACGCGCATCCGCAGCTCGTCCCCTGCACGCCGCTTGGCGTGATGAAGATGCTGGAACACGACGCCATACCGCTGGAAGGCCGGCATGCGGTGGTCATCGGGCGCAGCAGCATCGTCGGCAAGCCGATGGCGCTGTTGCTCGTGGCCGCGGGCGCGACCGTGACCGTGTGCAACTCGAAGACGCCGGATCTCGCCCGTCACACGCGCGAAGCGGACATCGTCATCGCTGCAGCGGGCAGGGCGCGCCTCGTGACCGGAGCGATGCTCAAGCCGGGCGCCGTGGTGGTCGATGTGGGGATCAACCGCCTGCCGGACGGCAAGCTCGCGGGCGACGTGGATTTCGCCAGCGCGCGCGAAGTCGCCGGATGGATATCTCCTGTGCCAGGCGGTGTGGGACCCATGACCGTCGCGATGCTGATACACAACACCGTGACCGCAGCGCGCCGCATCGCCGGCCGCTGAGGACGTCAACAGCTTACGGCGTTTGAAAAGTCGATGAGCAACTCGGGCGCGAGGTACCCGCGGAAGCTCATGTAGGCAATCAGGCAGGCAAGCGCGGCAAGCAACGCCCACGCGAGCGCTTTGTGTGTTTGAGTCATGCGGGACACCGGGATAACCGGTCCATTGTACCCCACGCCGCTCAAGGGGTATTCCCGGGCTCTCTTATAACCATAATGCACGTCGATCTAAGGTGAGAGCACACCGGCGGGTATAATCGACGCTTTTTGCACGTTGGCGCTATCTTGTCTGCCGCTTCCATACCGCATCCCGATTCCGGATTGACGTTTGTCGATCTGTACGAGCGCGAAGGCCTGCTGCGCCTCGACCGCCTCTTTCTCCACCGTCTCGCGCAGAGCGATGCAGCGCTGCACGCGTCGCTGCTTGCCGCGCGCGCGGCGCCGCCCGCGGCCACCGACAAGGCCGAGTCCGAGCTGCTGATCGCGCTGGCGCCCCATCTCGACCGTTTCATCGGCTGGCTGTTCGGCATCGAGCGCGAAGCAGGGGCGTTGTCAGCGCAACACGTCGATCTGACGCCGTTGTACGTCGTGAAGCGGCAGTTCGTGCAGCGCAAGGCGATGCACAAGATCAAGGCCGAGGAAGCCGAGCGCCTGGACGGTCCCGCGCTCGCGGCTCAGCTCGAAAGCTACATGGGCGCGCCGCTGACCGAGCTCGAGTACGCGCGCCATGTGACGCGCTGGCAGGAAAACGAGGCCGAGCATGCCGCCGCACTCGACTGTGCGCTCAAATACGGCGCGTGGGCCGCGCTCAGCACGGCGGGCCGGCACAAGCATGAAGACGGCGTGCTGTTCAAGGCGCCGCACAAGCTCGACCCGCAGCACCTCGTGCCGGCGACGACCGATGTCACGCAAGGTTATCCGAGCCACAGCTTCGACGCGGGCCGCATACGGCGGCGGGAAGGCTTCAGGCTCACCGATCCGGGGACCGATCTCGTCGGCGCGCTCGACGAGGCGCACTACTGCATCTGGTGCCACGAGCAGGGGAAGGATTCGTGCTCGAAAGGCTTGCGCGAGAAAGGCGCGACGGGACGCGGCACCGAGTCGTTCAAGAAGAGCCCGTTCGGCGTAACGCTCGCGGGCTGCCCGCTCGAGGAGAAGATCTCCGAGTTTCACCAGGCGAAGACGCTCGGGCATTTCATCGGCGCGCTGGCCATCATAGCCGTCGACAACCCGTTGTGCGCAGCCACCGGACATCGCATCTGCAACGATTGCATGAAGTCGTGCATCTACCAGAAGCAGGAGCCCGTGGACATTCCTCAGGCGGAGACGCGGACGCTGAAAGACGTGCTCGAGCTGCCGTGGGGTTTCGAGATCTACGGGCTGCTGACGCGCTGGAATCCGCTCAATATCCGCAAGCCGTATCCGTCCGCGGCAACCGGCAAGCGCGTACTCGTCGCCGGCATGGGGCCCGCGGGATTTTCGCTCGCGCATTTCCTGATGAACGATGGCCACACGGTGGTCGGCATCGACGGGCTGAAGATAGAGCCGCTCGCTCCGGAAATCTCGGGTGTGGACGCGACCGGCGCCCGTGTGCCGTTCCGCCCGATACGCGACGTGGCCGAGCTGCGGGAGTCGCTCGACCAGCGCGTGATGGCGGGCTTCGGCGGCGTTGCCGAATACGGCATCACCGTGCGCTGGGACAAGAACTTCCTGAAGATCATCCGGCTGCTGATCGAGCGGCGCAGCCAGTTCGCGATGTTCGGGGGCGTGCGCTTCGGCGGCACGCTGTCCGCCGAGGACGCCTATGCGCTCGGTTTCGATCACGTTGCGCTCGCACTGGGCGCGGGCCGCCCGACGGTACTCGACATGCCGAACGGGCTCGCGCGCGGCGTGCGCACGGCGTCCGACTTTCTCATGGCGCTGCAGCTCACCGGCGCGGCGAAGACGGAATCGATCGCGAACATGCAGCTGCGGCTGCCGGTCGTTGTCGTCGGCGGCGGCCTCACCGCGATAGACACGGCGACGGAGTCGCTGGCGTACTACACCGTCCAGGTGGAGAAATTCCTGCAGCGTTACGAGACGCTCGCTGCGAAGTACGGCGAAGCGCCCACACGCGCGCGCTGGCGCGACGACGAGCGCGAAGTCGCGGACGAATTTCTCGCTCACGCGCGAGCCATACGCGAGGAGCGGCAGCGCGCGGCGGCTGAAGGCCGTCCTCCGCACATACTGGAGCTGCTCCAGTCATGGGGCGGTGCAACCATCGCGTATCGGCGGCGCCTCATCGACAGTCCGGCGTACACGTTGAATCACGAGGAAGTTCACCATGCGCTGGAAGAGGGCGTGCGCTTCGCCGAGGGCCTGACGCCGACCGGTGTGGAGATCGATGCCGGCGGACATGCGAGCGGATTGCGCGTGGCGATACAGACGCGCGGCGAAGACGGCGCATGGCAGCAGACGGGCGAAACCGTGCTGCCGGCGCGAGCGATCCTGATTGCCGCGGGAACGTCGCCGAACACCGTGCTCGCGCGCGAAGATGCCGAGCACTTCCATCTCGACGGCCGTTATTTTCAGGCCGTGGATGACGACGGCAACCCGGTGCCTGCCGAGAAGGCGATCGCCAAGCCGAACGCCGTGCGCGTGCTGATCGGCCGCCGCGCCGACGGCCGTTACATGAGCTATTTCGGCGACGTGCATCCGTCGTTCTTCGGCAACGTCGTGAAAGCCATCGGCAGCGCGAAGCAGGGCTACCCGCTGGTAAGCCGCGTGCTCTCGCAGGTGCGGCCGGCTGCACGCGTGGGCGACAGGGAATTTCTCGCGCATCTGAACGACATGCTGCGTGCGCGGGTCGAGCGCGTCGAGCGGCTGACGCCGACCATCGTCGAGGTCGTCGTGCGCGCTCCGCTTGCCGCGCGGCGCTTTCATCCCGGCCAGTTCTACCGCTTGCAGAATTACGAGACGCGCGCGCGCGGCGTCAACGGCACGCGCCTCGCGATGGAAGGGCTTGCGCTCACCGGCGCGTGGGTCGATGCGCAGAAAGGGCTCGTCTCGACCATAGTGCTCGAAATGGGCGGGTCATCCGACCTGTGCATGCTGCTGCAGCCCGGCGAGCCGGTGGTGCTGATGGGGCCCACCGGATCGCCGACGGAAATTCCGCACGACGAGACCGTCCTGCTGGTCGGAGGCGGGCTCGGCAACGCAGTGCTGTTTTCCATAGGCCAGGCGATGCGCGCCGCGGGAAGCCGCGTGCTGTACTTCGCGGGCTACAAGCAGATGATGGATCGCTACAAGGTTGCGGAGATCGAGGCCGCGGCCGACGTCGTGGTGTGGTGCTCCGACGAGGCGCCCGGCTTCAGGCCCGATCGTCCTCAGGACCGGACTTTCGTCGGCAACATCGTGCAGGCGATGCAGGCCTACGGCAGCGGCGCGCTCGGCAAACCTGCGATTCCGCTCGAGGATGCCGACCGCATCATCGCGATCGGCTCGGACAAGATGATGGCCGCGGTAGGCCGCGCGCGCCACGACGTGCTCAAGCCGCTGCTCAAGCCGCATCACTTTGCCATCGGCTCGATCAACTCGCCGATGCAGTGCATGATGAAAGAGATCTGCGCCCAGTGCCTGCAGCCGCAGATCGACCTGGAGACCGGCAGGACGCGTTATGTGTTCTCCTGCTTCAACCAGGATCAGCCGCTCGACTGCGTGGACTTCAAGGCGCTGGATCAGCGCCTGCGCCAGAACGGGGTGCAGGAGAAGCTCACGGCAGCGTGGATAGGCCACTGCGTGCGGCAGGCCACGGCGCGCTGAGAATATGCCGCGGGCATGCAACTTGCGTCAGCGGCAGGCTTCCGAGATACCCGGACGGGACGCGGTCGGCTTCCGCATCCCATCCCTCCACTTATGCTCCTTCACGGACGCAAAGCCTCGCTCCTGGCCGCAGCAGCGGGCGTCATGGCGCTCATGGCTTGCATGCCCGGCGGCTATGCCCGCGCCAATCCTGCGCAGCTCATCGACGGCGCACAGAGCATGCGCAGCTCCGCCGTGCGCCTGCGTCTGGCGCGCGACCTGGTACAGGAAATTTCTGCGGTATTGAGGCGGATAGGCGCGCCGGCGGCAGGTGAGAGCGCTGCGGTCGTCGAGGAGCTCGCTGCGATAGAGCGGCTTCGCGACGCGAACGCGGTCAATGCACGTGCGCAGCGTCTGTATGCCAGCGCAACCTTCCAGCAGCTGCGGCTCGTCAACACGCTCGCGGTGGTGCGCGATGCGCTGGACTGTGCCGCATCGGCATACGGACCGCTGAAGCGTGAAATGGCGTGCTGGGCGATCGCTGCGGCGAATCTCGCGGATCGCTCGCTCTATGACGACGCGCTCGACGTGCTGCTGGCCAGCGGGCGGCTCCCTTACGGCGGCGGATATACCCGCGCGCGCTGGTTCGCGGAAGCCGAGCGCTGGGCGCGCTACGGCATCGCGATCCAGGACTACATCACCATACCGTTCCTGAGCGGCGCGCTCGACTGAGCGCACAGCCGTGGATTGCTGCCGCAGCCCCGTCAGCCGGCGGTTTCGCGCAATACGTCGGCGAGCGTGCCGACGAGCTCGTCGATCTGCGCCTTGCTGATGACGAGCGGCGGCGACAGCGCGATGATGTCGCCGGTCGTGCGGATCAGGACGCCTTTCTCGAGGCAGCGCAGGAATACCTGGAAGGCGCGCGCCGTGGGCTTTCCGGGGATCGACTCGAGCTCGATGCCGGCGACGAGCCCGAGATTTCTCACGTCGATGACATGCGGCAGCTCGGCGAGCGAGTGCACTGCGTCCTGGAAATAAGGGGCGAGCTCGGCACCGCGCTCGAACAGCTTCTCTTCCCTGAAGACATCGAGACTCGCGAGCGCCGCCGCTGCGGCGAGCGGGTGGCCGGAATACGTATAGCCGTGGAACAGCTCTATCGTGTTTTCCGGCGCGGCGTTCATCATTGCCTGGTACACGTGCTTGCGCACGACCACGGCGCCCATCGGCACGGTGCCGTTGGTGAGGCCCTTGGCGAGACAGATGATGTCGGGCACGACACCGAACAGCTCGGCGCCGAAAGGCGATCCCAGGCGTCCGAAGCCGGTAATGACCTCGTCGAAGATGAGAAGAATGCCGTACTTGTCGCAGATTGCGCGCAGCCGCTCGAGATAACCTTTCGGCGGAACCAGCACACCGGTGGATCCGGCCAGCGGCTCGACGATCACCGCGGCGATGTTCGATGCGTCGTGCAGCGCGACGATGCGTGTCTCGAGATCGTCCGCAAGATGCGCGCCCCATTCCGGCTGGCCGCGCGAGAACGAGTTCTGCTCGAGATTGTGCGTGTGGGGCAGGTGATCGACGGTCGACAGCAGGTTGCCGAACGCCTTGCGGTTGGCCGGTATGCCGCCGACGGAAACGCCGCCGAAATTCGCGCCGTGGTAGCCGCGCTCGCGGCCGATGAGATAGCGGCGCTGGCCGTCGCCGCGGGCGCGGTGATAGGCGAGCGCGATCTTGAGGGCGGTGTCCACCGACTCGGAGCCCGAGTTGGTGAAAAAGCTGTAATCGAGATCTCCCGGCAGCAGCGCCTTCAACCGCTCCGCGACCTGGAACGGGCCCGGATGCCCCATCTGGAATATCGGGCCGTAATCGAGCTCGCCTGCCTGCTTCTGTATCGCCGCCGTGATCCTGGGCCGGCAATGTCCCGCGTTCACGCACCACAAGCCGGCGGTGCCGTCGAGCACCCGGTGACCGTCTTCGGCGATAAAGTGCATGTCCTTCGCCGAGACCAGGATGCGCGGCGCGTTCTTGAACTGACGGTTGGCGGTGAAGGGCATCCAGAACGCATCGAGGTCGTAATCGCGGGGTTTCATCGCAGTCTCTCAGTGGTGGTGTACCGGTCGCCCATTTTGCCACATGCGGCGTGCCGCCGGGTCCGCGCGCGGCGGTGTAAGATTCGGCGCTCTCCCGCGTGGCGTAAAGGGATCACGGCAGAGCGAGAGCTTGACTCTTGGACTCGGGCAAGACGCGCTCGCGGCGAGCGCACGCAGCACCGGAACAGGACCGAAACATGGCCAGACACATCGCCTGCCTCACGTTCGACTTCGATGCCATGTCGGGCTTCATCGCACGCGGCATGACATCACCCACGCCCGTATCGCGCGGCGAATTCGGCGCAAACGTCGGCACGCCGCGCATTCTCGCTTTGCTCGCACGGCACGGCATTCCGGCGACATGGTTCGTGCCCGGGCACACGCTGGAGACCTATCCCGAGGTGTGCGCGCGCATCGCCGGGCAGGGCCACGAGATCGGCCATCATGGCTGGCAGCACGTGTCGCCTGCGCTGCTGACGCGCGACCAGGAGGAAGCGGAGCTCGTGCGCGCGAACGAGCGCATCAGGCAGCTCACCGGACACGGAGCGCGTGGTTATCGCTCGCCGTCATGGGACTTGAGCGAGCACTCGGTGGAGCTCCTGCTCGAGCACGGGTTCGCCTACGACAGCAGCATGATGGGCGACGACTACACGCCGTACCTCGTGCGCAGCGGAGACGTCATTACGCCGGATCAGCCGGCAAGGTTCGGCGGAGAGACCCGCCTCGTCGAAATGCCGATCAGCTGGAGCCTGGACGACTATCCGCACTTCGAGTTCATTCGCACGCAGGATTGGGTGCTCCCGGGCCTCAGGAGCGGCAATGACGTCCTGCAGAACTGGATCGACGATTATTCGTACATGCGCAACCACCTCGACTGGGGTGTGATCACGTATACCTTCCACCCGTTCGTGATCGGTCGCGGACATCGCATGCTGGTGCTGGAAAAACTCATCGAGGCCTTGCAGCGCGGCGGCGCCGTGTTCATGAAGCTCGAAGATGCTGTCGGCGAATATCGCGGGCGTAATGCGGCTGCCCGGTAGCCGGGGCGGAGCAGGATCATGAAGCGCCTGGCGCGCGTTGCTGCGCTCAGCCTGCTGCTCGCGATGACAGCCGCGTCTTGCGCCGAGCCCTCCGTTCTGCATGTCGGCTCGAAACGCTTCACCGAGTCGTACATCCTGGGCGAGATCGTCACTCGAACCGTGGACGGCGCCGATGGCGTGCGGGCAGAGCACAGGCCCGGCCTCGGCAACACCGCCGTCGTCTTCGCCGCGTTGCGCAGCGGGGCGATTGCCGTGTACCCCGATTACACCGGAACGATAGCGCTGGAGTTGCTGCGCCTCGATCGCGTGCCTGCGATCGAGGCATTGAACGCACGGCTGGCGCAATTCGGGATCGCTGCCGGCATACCGCTGGGCTTCAGCAACACCTATGCGCTTGCGATACCGGAAGAGCGCGCCGCAACGCTCGGAATCACGAAGCTCACGCAACTGCGCAATCATCCGCAACTGCGCTATGCATTGTCGCAGGAGTTTCTCGAGCGCGCGGACGGATGGCGAGGTCTCGCCGCGGCATACGGGTTGCAGGCGCAGCGCGCGACGGGGCTGGATCACGGGCTGGCGTACGAAGCCTTGGCTCGCGGACAGGCCGACGTCATAGACGTGTACACCACGGATCCCAAGCTGGGCGTCTACCGCCTGCGCGTGCTTGAAGACGACCGGCGCTATTTCCCGGCGTATGACGCCGTGCTGCTCTATCGCAGCGATCTGCCTCAGCGCTATCCGGCGGCGTGGGCGAGGCTCGCCGGGCTGCAAGGCATGCTGACGCCGGAGCGCATGCGGTCACTGAATGCGCAGGTGGAAGTCGATGGAGCGACGTTTCGTGCGGTGGCGCAAGCATTCGTCGAAGGACGGGCGCTCGAAACGGACGCATCGGCGAGCCGCTGGAAGCGCGCCATCGCGGCAATCTTCGCACCGGACTTCTGGCGCCTTACGCGAGAGCACATCGCCCTGGTGCTGATCTCGCTCGCGTGCAGCACGGCGATCGGACTGCCGCTCGGCTGGCTTGCTCATCGCGCGACCTGGGCACGCTACTGGGTGATAGGCGCGGTGGGCATACTGCAAACGGTCCCGGCGCTCGCTCTGCTCGCGATGCTGATCGTGGCGATGAACCGCATCGGGACCGCACCGGCGCTCGTCGCGCTGGTGCTCTATGCCTTGCTTCCCATAGTGCGCAATACGCAGACCGGTCTCGATGGCGTGCCGGACGGAGTGCGTCAGGCGGCCACCGCGCTCGGCTTTCGGCGCGGCGCACGCCTTCAGCTCATCGAGCTGCCGCTCGCCGCGCCCGCCATACTCGCCGGCATACGCACGGCGGCGGTGATCAACGTGGGCACTGCGACCATAGCGGCATTCGTCGGTGCCGGCGGGTATGGGGAGCGCATCGTGGCGGGTCTTGCCGTGAACGATTCCATGCTGCTGCTCGCCGGCGCTGCGCCGGCGGCGGTGCTTGCGATCCTGCTCGAGGCGGCATTCCACATTGCGGAGCGACACTGCCTGCCCGCTGCGACGCGTCGCCCGTAGATCGATGAGCGTGCCGAGCCGGCGTGCGCACAACGCATGTCGTGAACTTAACCCAAGGCATCATTGTCACTGCAGTAACGATCGCTCCCGCGTTCCATGGTGCGTATGCGCCCGGTTATACTGTGATTTTTTCGGTCCGGCCGCACTTGCTGCTCGACTTGGACAAAAATCCGCAGTTCAGGGACGGAATAGATGAGCGATCGCGAGATCGATCAGCAATTGGTCGAACGGGCGCAACGCGGCGACAAGCACGCATTCGAGCTGCTGGTCAGCAAGTACCAGCGCAAGCTCGGCCGCCTGTTGTCGCGCTTCATACGCGATACGACGGAAGTGGAAGACGTGACGCAGGAAGCGTTCATCAAGGCGTACCGGGCGCTGCCTTCGTTCAGGGGTGACAGCGCTTTTTATACATGGCTGTATCGCATCGGTATCAATACTGCGAAGAACTACCTGGTCGCCATGGGGCGGCGGGCGCCCACCACGACCGACATCGACACGGAAGAGGCCGAAAGCTTCGAGGACGGAGACCAGCTGCGGGACCTGAACACTCCCGAGAACGAGTTAATGAGCCGGCAGGTCGCCGAAACGGTGAACCAAACTCTGGCCGAACTGCCAGAGGAGTTACGAACCGCGATCACTCTGAGAGAAATCGAAGGCCTGAGCTACGAGGACATCGCGAACATCATGAATTGTCCGATAGGCACAGTGAGGTCGCGCATCTTCCGCGCGCGTGAAGCGATTGCCGAGCGGTTGAGACCGCTGCTCGGGACCCGGAAGGACAGGAGATGGTAATGGAACAGATATCCGCCTTGATCGACGGCGAGCTGGAGTCCGAAGAGGCCGGACGGCAGCTCAACCGAGTGAAGCAGGACCCCGGACTGCAGGACACCTGGGACACCTACCACATGATAGGCGACGCCCTGCGAGGCAGCGGCGTGTTGTCTCCCGGCTTCGAAGGCCGCGTCATGGAGCGGCTTGCGGCCGAACCGACGGTCCTCGCGCCTCAGCGCCGCACCGTCCGCCGCCTGCCGGCCGGCGTCAGCTACGCACTTTCGGCCGCCGCCTCGCTGTCGGCGGTCGCTGCAGTCGCCTGGGTCGCGCTGTCGGGCAATTCGCCGGGAACAGCCGACCAGCAACCGGGCATCGCACAGGCCCCCGCGGTTGCCACTGTCGCTCCGATGCGCGCCGCTGTCGCCAGCCCGGAAGCGGCGCGCGCGCACGACTATCTTCTCGCGCACCAGGGCGTCTCCCCGAGCACTGCCTTGCAGGGCGTCGCCCCGTACGTCCGCACGGTGACCATGAGCCAGCAGATCGACGGGCGCTGACGGTAATGAGAATCTGGCTGGTCGTTCTGCTCGGACTTGCGGGCGCCGCGCATGCGGATACATCCGCGCCACAGGCGCAGGACGCGCTCAACTGGCTGAAGAAGATGGCCGCGGCGTCGCGGCAGCTCAACTACAGCGGCACGTTCGTCTACCAATACAGCAACCAGACCGAGACTTCGCGGGTCGTCCATTTCGTGAATTCCGCAGGCGGCGAGTTCGAGCGGCTCGAAACGCTCGATGGGCCTCCGCGCGAAGTCATCCGCAGCAACGATCAGATCGTGTGCTACCTCCCCAGCTCGAAAGCCGTGCTGGTCGAGCAGCGCGGCGGGCATCATTTTCCCAGCCTCCTGCCGGACAGCCTGGCCGGAATACCCGAAAATTACGAGGTGCGTAAGGAAGAGCAGGACCGCATTGCCGGGCACGACTGCGTCTGGATCGCCGTGCTGCCCCGCGATGGCCTGCGCTATGGCCGCCGGTTCTGCGCCGAGCTCGCGTCGGGGCTCCCGTTGCGGGCGCGCACCGTGAACGAGAAGAACGAGGTCGTCGAGTCCTTCGGTTTCACCCAGCTCAAGCTTGGCGGCTCCTTCAACCGCGAGCAGGTCCGGTCACGCTACGCCGAGAAGGCCCGCGCGCAGAGCTGGCGCGTCGACCGGTCCGCCATGAACTCTGCGGGAGAGACGCCCGCGGACACCGGCTGGGTGGTGAACAACCAGCCGGTGGGCTTCAAGAAGATGATGGAAGTAAAGCGCCTTATCGCCGGGCGCAGCGCGCCCGTGTCGCACATCGTATTTTCCGATGGCCTTACCGCAGTGTCGGTATTCATCGAGCCCGCGACCAGGCCGGGAGCGCAGTCGCTTAGTCACCAGGGAGCGGTTAATATCTACACCCGCCCGTACGGCAGCCATCTCGTGACCGTGCTCGGCGAAGCGCCGGCAGCGACGGTCATGCAGATCGCGAACTCCCTGGAGTTGCGATCCGCTGCAGTAGCCCGGTAACACGGCAAGCGCATACCAAGAACCGACAACAGTCCCGCAGTTTAAAGGCCGCACATGTTCAAACGCCTCTTCCTTGCAGCATGGATGCTGATGCCCCTGTACGTCTGCGCGCAGCTTCCCGACTTCACCGAGATCGTGGAAAAGCAGGGCGCAGCGGTGGTCAACATCAGCACGACGCAGACCGCGCGCAATCCCCTCGCGCAGCAGATGCCCAACGTGCCGGAGGACGACCCCTTCTACGAATTCTTCCGGCGCTTCGTGCCGAACCCCGGGCCGCGCGAATTCCAGTCGCAGTCGCTGGGCTCCGGCTTCATCATCAGCGCCGACGGCTACCTGCTGACGAATGCGCACGTGGTGGAAGCGGCCGACGAGATCACGGTGAAGCTGACCGACAAGCGCGAGTTGAAGGCGAAGGTTATCGGGTTCGACAAGCGCACTGACATCGCGTTGCTCAAGATCGATGCTGCCGGCCTGCCGGTCGTGCGTCTCGGCGACCCGACCAAGCTCAAGGTCGGTGAATGGGTGATCGCGATCGGCTCTCCGTTCGGCTTCGAGAACAGCGTGACGGCCGGCATCGTGAGCGCGAAAGGGCGCTCGCTGCCGCAGGAAAACTTCGTTCCCTTCATCCAGACGGACGTCGCGGTGAATCCCGGAAACTCCGGCGGCCCGCTGTTCAACCTGCGCGGCGAGGTCGTCGGCATCAATTCGCAGATCTACAGCCGTACCGGCGGCTTCATGGGCCTGTCGTTCGCGATACCGATCGATGTCGCGCAGGACGTCGCCAACCAGTTGAAGACGACGGGCAAGGTGACGCGCGGCCGCATCGGCGTGGTGATCCAGCCGCTCACGCGCGAGCTTGCCGACGGCTTCGGCCTGAAGAATCCGCAGGGCGCGCTGGTGAACTCGGTGGAGAAGGGCGGCCCGGCGGAGAAAGCCGGCATAGAAGCCGGCGACGTGATATTGCGCTTCGACGGCAAGCCGGTGAACTCCTCGGAAGATCTGCCCCGCATGGTGGGATCCACCAAGCCGGGGACCCGCGTGCCGATCCAGGTGTGGCGCAACAAGGCTGCGCGCGACGTGTCGGTCACTGTCGCGGAGCTGGTGGAGGACAAGGCGGGACGCCAGTCGCGCCGCGGCGGCAAGCCGCCGGCCCAGGCGCCCAACGTGTACGGCATGGCGCTCACCGACATCTCCGACGCGCAGCGCAAGGAGCTGAAAGTCGACGGCGGCGTGCTGGTGGAAAACGTGCAGGGTGCGGCCGCGCGGGCGGGCATACGCCGCGGCGACGTGATCCTCGCGGTGAACAACCAGGACGTGAAGTCCGTCGACCAGTTCAAGGAAGCGATGGGACAGGTCGAGAAAGGGCGCATCGTGGCCCTGCTGGTGCGGCGAGGAAACAACTCGCTCTACGTGCCGTTCCGTGCCGATGCCGGCTGACGCGGCTCTACCGTGTCTCACCGTCTACTCGCGCGTCTACTGCCATCTCTGCGATGACATGATCGCGGGCCTGCGTGCGCTGCAGGCCCGCCATCGCTTCGAACTCGTCATCGTCGATGTGGATAGCGAGCCTCGGCTCGAGGCGCTTTACGGCGAGCTCGTGCCCGTGCTGATGCACGGCGAACGCGAGCTGTGCCACTATCACCTCGAGGGCCCGGCCGTTACTGCTTATTTGGCCCAAATAAGCTAAAATTCACTCACTTAACGGCAGGCAAGGGCACCGCAGGTGCCCTTTTCTATGCAGCATATCCGCAACTTCTCCATCATCGCGCACATCGACCACGGCAAATCGACGCTCGCCGACCGTTTCATCCAGGCGTGCGGCGGTTTGTCCGACCGCGAAATGGAGGCGCAGGTGCTCGACTCCATGGACCTCGAGCGCGAGCGCGGCATCACCATCAAGGCGCAAACGGCCGCGCTGAGCTACAAGGCGCGCGACGGGCAGGTGTACCTGCTCAACCTCATCGACACGCCGGGACACGTGGATTTTTCGTACGAAGTGTCGCGCTCGCTTGCGGCGTGCGAAGGTGCGCTGCTGGTGGTCGATGCTTCGCAAGGCGTCGAAGCGCAGACGGTCGCGAACTGCTACACCGCGATCGAGCAGGGCGTCGAAGTGGTGCCCGTCCTCAACAAAATGGATTTGCCGCAGGTCGATCCCGACCGCGTGATCCACGAGATCGAGGACATCATTGGCATCCCCGCGCAAGACGCACTGAAGGTGAGCGCGAAGACTGGCGAAGGACTGGTGGACACGCTGGAAGCCGTGATTGCGCGCATACCGGCGCCCAGGGGCGATCCCACGGCGCCGCTGAAAGCGCTGATCATCGATTCGTGGTTCGACAACTACGTCGGTGTCGTGATGCTGGTGCGGGTAGTCGATGGGGAGCTCAGGCCCAAGGACCGCATACTGCTGATGTCCAACGCGTCGCAGCATCTCTGCGAGCAGGTCGGCGTATTCACGCCCAAGGCGAAAGCGAAGGACAGCCTGTCCGCGGGCGAGGTCGGCTTCATCATCGCGGGCATCAAGGAGCTCAAGGCCGCGCAGGTGGGCGACACGGTGACGCTCGCGGACTGCCCGGCGCAGGAGCCGCTGCCGGGCTTCAAGGAAATCAAGCCGCAGGTCTTCGCCGGACTCTATCCGGTCGAGTCGAACGAGTACGGCGCGCTGCGCGAAGCGCTGGAAAAACTGCATCTCAACGACGCGTCACTGCGCTACGAGCCGGAATCGTCGCAGGCGCTGGGGTTCGGCTTCCGCTGCGGCTTTCTCGGCCTGCTGCACATGGACATCGTGCAGGAGCGGCTCGAGCGCGAGTACGACATGGCGCTCATCACGACCGCGCCTACCGTGGTGTACCAGGTTGCGCTGCGCGACGGCACGGTGATGGAAATCGAAAATCCGTCGCGCCTGCCGGACATATCGAGCATCGAGGAAATCCGCGAGCCGATCATCAAGGCCTCGATACTCGTGCCGCAGGACTACGTCGGGCCGGTGATCACGCTGTGCAACGAGAAGCGCGGCCTGCAGCGCAACATGCAGTACCTCGGACGCCAGGTGATGCTCACCTATGAGCTGCCTCTGAACGAGGTCGTCATGGATTTCTTCGACAAGCTGAAATCGGTGTCGCGCGGCTACGCTTCGCTCGATTACGACTTTCTCGAATACCGGGCGGGCGACCTGGTGAAGCTCGACATCCTGATCAACGGCGACCGGGTGGACGCGCTGTCGCTGATCGTGCACCGCGAGAATTCCGTGTATCGCGGCCGCGATCTCGTGACGCGCATGCGCGGCCTCATCCCGCGGCAGATGTTCGACATCGCGGTGCAGGCCGCCATCGGCTCGCACATCATCGCGCGCGAGACGGTCAAGGCGCTCCGCAAGAACGTGCTCGCCAAGTGCTACGGCGGCGACATCACGCGGAAGAAGAAGCTGCTGGAGAAGCAGAAGGCCGGCAAGAAGCGCATGAAGCAGGTGGGCAACGTGGAGATTCCGCAGGAAGCATTCCTCGCCATCCTGCAAGTCGAAAAATAAACCGGGCGCGGCCACGCAACGCCCGTTCAGGGAAGCAACGATATGAACTTCGCACTCATCATGTTTCTCCTGCTGGTCGTCACCGGGGCGATCTGGCTGCTCGACAGCTGCGTGCTGCGCCGGCGCCGCGAAGCAGGACGGCCCGAGCCGTGGTGGATCGAGTACCCCAAGAGCTTCTTCCCGGTCATACTCGTCGTGTTCCTGCTGCGCTCCTTCCTGGTGGAGCCCTTCAAGATACCGTCCGGCTCCATGCTGCCGACGCTGCTCGTCGGCGACTTCATCCTCGTGAACAAGTTCACGTACGGCATCCGCCTGCCCGTGATCAACAGGAAGATCGTCGAGGTGAACCAGCCGCAGCGCGGGGAGGTGATGGTGTTCCGTTATCCGGAGAACCCGTCGCTCGACTACATCAAGCGCGTGGTCGGCGTCCCCGGCGACAGGGTCACGTACCGCGACAAGCGGCTGACGGTGAACGGCGTCGCCGCGCCCAGCAAGCGCGACGGCGAATACAACTACGTCGAGGGCAGCCTCAATTTCGTGGCGACCCAGCGCTACAGCGAAAATCTCAACGGGCACGTGCATCCGGTGCTGGTGCAGCCGGACACGCCGACGGTGCAGCTGGGCGGCGTGCAGCAGTTTCCGTTCCGCAATAATTGTGAATACAATGACAGCGGCTTTACGTGCGTGGTCCCCCCGGGGCACTACTTCATGATGGGCGACAACCGGGACAGCAGCAGCGACAGCCGCTACTGGGGATTCGTGCCGGAAGCGAACATCGTCGGCAAGGCGTTCCTGATCTGGTGGAACTTCGACGAGCTGAAACGGATCGGCAGCACGATAAACTGAACGGGGATTGCGCGCTCATGAAAAAACAACAAGGCCTGACGTTGTCTGGGTTTCTCCTGTGGGCTGTCGTCGGCATCGCGGTGCTCCTGCTCGGATTCAAGGTGGGGCCGGCTTATTTCGAATATCTCGTCATACAAAAGCAGTTGAGAGCCATTGCGACCGATCCGGCGATGCGCGGCGGAGAGAGAACGATGATCGTGGATGCGTTCGATCGCCGGGCGACGATAGAGAACATCACCTCGGTCAATGGGCGCGATCTTGAAATCCTCAAGGATGCCGACGGCGTCGTCATCAGCGCCCAGTACACTACGCGCGTTCCGCTCTTCGGCAACGCGAGCGCCTGTCTCGACTTCAACCCCACCTCGGCGAAGTAATGCCGCGCTACGACCGACACTGATGGATCTTGCGGACTTCGCAGTCAGCATCGGTCATGCATTTCGCGACGAAAGCCTGCTGCGGCGCGCGCTGACGCACCGCAGCTACGCCGCCGAGCACAACGAGCGCCTGGAGTTCCTCGGCGACAGCGTGCTGAACTGCGCCATCGCGCTGGAGCTCTACCACAAGTTTCCACAGCTCTCGGAAGGCGATCTGTCGCGATTGCGTGCCGGGCTGGTGTCGCAGCCGGCGCTCGCGCAGGTCGCCGGGCAGATCCGTCTCGGTCAGCGGCTTCTCCTGGGTGAAGGCGAGGTGAAGAGCGGTGGCGGGCGCCGCCCGTCCATCCTGGCCGATGCGCTGGAGGCCGTCATCGGCGCGACCTTTCTCGACGCAGGGTTCGAGGCCGCGCGCGACGTGGTGCGCACGCTGTTTGCGTCCGCGCTGGAGCAGGTGAATCCGCAAAGCGCCAAGGATCCGAAGACACTGCTGCAGGAGCTGCTGCAGGGGCGCCGGCTGGCATTGCCTCAATACACGGTAGTGGCGACGCACGGCGAAGCGCACGACCAGCGCTTCGATGTCGAATGCGTCGTGCTCGCCCTCAACATCCGGACGCGCGGCTCGGGCACCAGCCGCCGCGCCGCCGAGCAGGCGGCCGCGCACGACGCGTACCAGCAGGCAGTCGCAAAATGAGCGAACGACCCTACCGGGCAGGTTACGTGGCGATCATCGGGCGGCCGAACGTCGGGAAGTCGACGTTGATGAACCGTCTCGTCGGCGAAAAAATCAGCATCACCTCGCGCAAGGCGCAGACGACGCGCCATCGCATCACCGGCATATTGACGCGCCCGGAAGCGCAGCTCGTGTTCGTGGATACGCCCGGATATCAGACGCAACATCGCTCGGCGATGAACCGGCTGATGAACCGGGCGGTATCGCAGGCGCTGCACGATGTGCAGGCCATCGTGTGGGTCATCGAAGGCACGCGCTACACGCCGGGCGATGAAGCGGTCCGCAAGCTGTTGCCGCCCGGGGTTCCGGTCGTGCTTGCCATCAACAAAGTGGATCGCATCGCCGACAAGAACCAGCTGCTGCCTTTCATCCGGGACATGAGCGCGCGGCACCCGTTCGCCGCGGTGGTGCCGGTGTCGGCGGCGAAGGGCACGCAGGTGGAAGACCTCATCCGGGCTACGGGCGAGGCTTTGCCGGAGAGCGAGCCGCTGTACGGCCCGGACGAAATGACGACCGTGAGCGAGCGGTTTCTCGCCGGCGAGATCGTGCGCGAGAAGCTGTTCCGCCAGCTCGGCGAGGAGCTGCCGTATGCGGCGGCCGTCGAGATCGAGCAGTTCGAGGAGACGCCCACGCTGCGCCGCATCGGCATACGCATCCTGGTCGACAAGGCGAGCCAGAAGGCGATCGTCATCGGCAAGGACGGCGAGAAGCTCAAGACCATAGGCAGCGACGCGCGCCGTGACATGGAGCGTCTGTTCGGGAGCAAGGTCTTCCTGCAGCTCTGGGTCACCGTGCGCAGCGGGTGGGCGGACGACGAAGCGGCGCTCAAGCGCATGGGCCTCGGGGAATGATGGCGGCGACGGTCGCCGCGCCGCGCGATGGCGTCGAGTAACGATCACGGCCGTCAGGACCAGCAGCCGGCTTTCGTGCTGCACACGTACCCCTTTCGCGAGACGAGCCTGGTGGTGGAAACGTACACGCGCGCGGCGGGGCGTGTAGCGGTCGTGGCGCGGGGCGCGCGGCGTCCCAAATCGGCGCTCAGGGGGATGCTGCTCGCGTTCCAGCCTTTGCTCCTCTCCTGGTCCGGGAAATCGGAGCTCCACACGCTGATACGGGCGGAGTGGCAGGGCGGGTACCTGCCGCTGAAAGGCCCGGCGCTGATGTGCGGGTTCTATCTCAACGAGCTGCTGCTCAAGCTGATCGCCCGCCATGATCCTCACGAGGCGCTGTACGACGCGTACGCAGCGACGCTGCAGGCGCTTGCCGCCGATTCCGATCACGCGCCGATACTGCGCTCGTTCGAAAAGAAGCTGCTCTCCGAGCTCGGCTATGCGCTGACGCTGGACCAGGACGTCAACACGGGGCACCCCGTCGCCGCAGAGGGGACCTACACCTACGTCATCGAGCGCGGGCCGGTGGCAGTCGCCGCGGACCGGACGGCAATCGGGTTAGAATTGGCCGGACAGACGCTGCTCGACATGCAGCGCGACGATTACGCGAGCCCGATCACCCAGCAGCAAAGCAAGGCACTCATGCGCATGCTCATCAACCATCTCCTGGGCGACCAGGTGCTCCACACGCGGCAACTGCTGCGCGACCTGCAGCAACTTTAACCGCCGCTCTCCATGACCCGCCTGAGCGTGAATCTCAACAAGGTGGCCCTGCTGCGGAATTCGCGCACGCTCGGCATACCGAGCGTCACCCGCGCTGCCGTCATAGCGCTCGATGCCGGCGCGCGCGGCGTCACCGTGCACCCGCGCCCCGACAGCCGGCATATCCGGACCGAAGACGTGCCTGCACTCATCGAGGTCCTCAAGCGCTATCCGGACGCGGAGTTCAACATCGAGGGCAATCCTTTTCACGCCGTGCTCGATATCGTGCGGTCCGTCAAGCCTCATCAATTTACCCTCGTGCCGGACGAGCCTGCGGCGTACACCTCCGATCACGGCTGGGATCTCCGGCGCGACGGCGAGCGCCTCGCGCCCATCGTGGCCGAGCTGAAGCGCATCGGCGTGCGCGTGAGCCTTTTCATGGATCCGGAGCCCGCCGCAATGCCGCTCGCCCGGGCGCTTGGCGCCGACCGCGTCGAGCTGTATACCGAGCCGTACGCTGCGAGCTACGGGAAGGCGCACGAGGGGGCAACGGTCATGCGGTATGTCGCGGCTGCGGAAGCAGCGCGCCGCGCCGGGCTCGCGCTCAATGCCGGTCATGACCTCAACCAGCAGAACCTGGGCCGGCTGATAACGGCGATACCCGATATCAGCGAAGTGTCGATAGGGCACGCTCTCATCGCGGAAGCGCTCGAGGACGGACTCGCGACGACGGTGCGAAACTATGTGCGCATCCTCGAAGAGGCCGCGCGCGGAAAGCGCACCGCGTGATCTTTGGCATCGGCATCGACGTCATCGAGCCGCCGCGCGTTGCGCGCCTGCTGGAGCTGTACGGCGAGCGCTTCGCGCGACGCGTGCTGACGCCGCGCGAGTGGCCCGGCTATCAACGCACGGTGCGTCCCGTGCTGTTCATCGCCAACCGTTTCGCGGCGAAGGAGGCATTTTCCAAGGCGATGGGCACCGGCTTCCGCTACCCCGTCACCCTGCAATGCATCAGCGTCGTGCAGGACAGCCTCGGCAAGCCGGGCTTCGAGTTCAACGATGCGCTGGCGGCGATGGTGAAAAGCCGGGGCATCGTCGGGCATCATCTGACGATCAGTGACGAGCGCAGCGTGGCCTGCGCATGTGTCGTGCTGGAAGCTGCAGCGTGAGGAGCGAGCCGTGACCGAACCGCGAGTGATGTCACTCGGCCCGGTGATGATCGATGTCGTGGGCGTCGAGCTCACGGCGGACGACATCCGGCGCCTCATGCACCCGCTTACCGGCGGTGTCATATTGTTCACGCGGAACTGGGCTTCGTCGGAGCAGCTCGCCGCGCTGACCGGCCGCATCCACGCACTGCGCAGTCCCGCGCTCATCGTCGCGGCGGATCACGAAGGCGGGCGGGTGCAGCGTTTTCGCGACGGCTTCACGCGGCTTCCCGCCATGCGTGCGCTCGGACGGGAATGGGACCGCAGCGCCCAGCATGCGAAGCATCTTGCGCAGGACATCGGCTTCGTGCTCGCTGCTGAGTTGCGCGCGCATGGCGTCGACCTGAGCTTCACGCCCGTGCTGGATCTCGACTACGGCAAGAGCAGCGTCATCGGAGACCGCGCTTTTCATGCGGATCCCTTCGCGGTGGCCGAGCTTGCGCGAGGCCTCATCGTCGGCTTGAAAGAGGGCGGGATGAGCGCGGTCGGCAAGCATTTTCCCGGCCACGGCCATGTGCAGGCCGATTCGCATCTTGCCATTCCCGTGGACGAGCGCAGCTACGCGGAAATCGAAGAGCTCGATCTCGTGCCGTTCACCCGGCTCGCGCAAGCGGGTCTCGGCGGTGTCATGCCGGCCCACGTGATCTATCCCCGGGTGGACGCTCAACCCGCGGGATTTTCGCAGGTGTGGCTGAGGACTATCCTGCGCGAGCGGCTGCATTTCGACGGCGTCATATTCAGCGACGATCTCAGCATGGAAGGCGCCAGCGTCGCCGGAGGCGTGGTCGAGCGGGTGCAGGCCGCCGTGCGAGCCGGATGCGACATGGCGCTGGTGTGCAACGATCCGGACGCCGTAGACCGCCTGTATGCCGGTTTTCAGCACACGTTGTCGGCCGTCAGCCTCGCGCGGCTTGCGCGCATGCACGGACGCGCCGACGCACGCGGCATGGTGACGTTGCGCGAAGACGCGCGCTACGCCGCGGCGCTGCGGACCGTCGCCGGCCTCGGCCAGGACAGCGGGCAACTGCCGCTCGCATGACCGCGCACCGCCATCAGCATTCGCACTCGCACGGCAAGCATTCCGCGCAGCGCGCGTACGGCATCGCGCTCACCGTCACGTTCGCCTATGCGTGCGTGGAGGCCGCAGGCGGCGTGTGGTCCGGCTCTCTCGCACTGGTCAGCGATTCGGGGCACATGTTTTCGGACGCGCTGTCGCTCGGCCTGGCGGCGGTCGCTGCGTGGCTCGCGCAGAAGCCCGCCGGATTCCGCCACTCCTATGGCTGGGCGCGCGCGGAAGTCATCGGCGCGCTGCTGAACGGCCTGCTGATGCTGGCGATCGTGGTATGGCTCGTGGTGGAGGCCGTTCAGCGCCTGCTGCATCCGCAGCCGGTGGCCGCCGTCGGCGTGCTGGCGATCGCCTTCGTCGGGCTGCTCGTCAACGCGGGCGTCGCTTACGTTCTGGGCCACAGCGAGGACAGCCTCAATCGCCGCGCAGCGCTGCTTCATGTTCTGGGCGATCTCGTGAGCTCGCTCGCCGCTGTCATCGCCGGCGCGGTCATCTATTACACGGGGTGGGTGATGATAGACCCCATCCTGTCGCTGGTGATCGGCGCCCTCATCCTTTTCAGCACTCTCAATCTGCTGCGGGAGACGCTGCACGTCCTGATGGAGGGCGTGCCGCATGCCGTCGATTTCGCGCGCATCGGGTCGGCGCTCGCCACCGTGCCAGGCGTCGCGCGCGTGCACGACCTGCACGTGTGGACGATCGCGTCGAACCGCATTGCGCTCTCGGCGCACCTGGAGATCGTCCCGCTGGAGCAGTGGCCGCGCATACTGCGCGATTCGCGCGAGATCCTGCACGAGCGCTTCGGCATAGAGCACGTCACGCTGCAGCCCGAAGAGCACCATGCATCGCACACGCCGGTAAAGATATGGCCGGCGTCGCGCCGAAAGCCGTGAAGCGCGAGAACCGTGCGCCGAAAGCCGTGAAGCGCGAGAACCGTGCGCCGGAAGCCGTGATGCGCGAGAATCGTGCGCCGAAAGCCGTGAAGCGCGCAAGTCGGGTGAAAGATGGCGTGGAGGGCGCGCGTCCTTCGGCCGGGGCGTCCGTCTTCAGCGCAGCGTGCACGCTGTGTCCCCGGCTCGCCGCGCACCTGTCCGAAGTGCGCGCCGAATTCCCCGGGTACCATGCCCGGCCGGTCGCGCCTTTCGGCTCGCCACAGCCGCACCTGCTGATCGTCGGGCTTGCGCCTGGCATGCATGGCGCGAATCGCACGGGCCGGCCTTTCACCGGCGACTACGCCGGCTTGCTGCTGTACGAAACGTTACACCGCTATGGATTTGCCAATCAGCCGGAAGGCGCCGATCCGCACGACGGACTGGCGCTCATCGATTGCCGGATCACGAACGCGGTGAAATGCCTCCCGCCGCAAAACAAGCCGACACCCGCCGAAGTGAAGACGTGCAATATCTACCTCGCGCAGGAGCTCGCGGCGTTACCGGAGAAGGCAGCCGTTCTGGCCCTGGGCCGCATTGCGCACGAAGCGGTGCTGCGCGCCGCAGGTGCGAAGCCCGCTGACCATGTCTTCGCTCATCGCGCCCGGCATACTCTGCCCGGCGGACGGCTGCTTTTCGATAGCTATCACTGCAGCCGCTATAATACGCAGACCCGCCGGCTCACTGCCGAAATGTTCCGCGAGGTGTTCGAGGAGATGCGGCGGGCCCTGGGATAATCGATCAACGCCGCACTGTGCGCCGGCAACCGGCGCAGCCACCCCATGCCCGACCCGGCCGAAGTCATCGCGCAGCTGCCGCACCTGCCCGGCGTGTACCGCATGCTCAATGCGGCGGGCGAGGTGCTCTACGTCGGCAAGGCGCTCGACCTGCGCAAGCGCGTCAGCTCCTATTTCCAGAAGACCGCCGGCGTGTCGCCGCGCATACAGCTGATGGTCGGGCAGGTCGCCAACGTCGAGACGACGGTAACGCGGTCGGAAGCCGAGGCGCTGCTGCTCGAGAACAACCTCATCAAGGCGCTCAACCCGCGCTACAACATTCTTTTCCGCGACGACAAGTCGTATCCCTACCTGGTGCTGAGCGGACATGCGTATCCGCGGCTCGGCTTTCACCGTGGCGCGCTCGACCGGGAGAACCGCTACTTCGGGCCGTTCCCGAACGCGGGCGCAGTGCGCGAAAGCATACAGCTCATGCAGAAGGTCTTCCGCCTGCGCACGTGCGAAGACACCGTGTTCGCCAACCGGTCGCGCCCCTGCCTGCTGCACCAGATACGGCGCTGCACCGCGCCGTGCGTGAAGCTGATCGACGGCGCTGCATACGCAGAGGACGTGCGCAGCGCCGAGCTGTTCCTTTCCGGCAAGGAGGACGAGGTCGTCGAGCGGCTCGCCGGGAGAATGGAGGATGCGGCGGCCCGCATGGCGTACGAAGAAGCGGCGGTATACCGGGACCAGATCGCGACATTGCGCAAGGTGCGCGAGAAGCAGTTCGTGAGCGACGAGGGCGGGCGGGATGCGGATGTCATCGCCTGCGCCAGGGCATCCGGCATCGCCTGCGTCAACCTGGTAATGATCCGCGGAGGCCACCATCTCGGAGACAAGAACTTTTTTCCCCGCAACGCCGAGGATGCGAGCGACGAGCAGCTGCTCGAGGCTTTTGTGGCGCAACACTATCTGCAGCACACCGTGCCTGCGCAGATCGTCATCGGCGCAAAGCTCGAAACCGCGGCGCTGGAGTCTCTCCTCTCCGAGCAGGCGGGACGGCGCGTGCATATCAACTCGAATCCATACGGCACGCGGCGCACCTGGCTGGACATGGCGCTGAAGAACGCCCGGCTCGGGGCGGAGCAGACGGCCGGGTTGCACGCGACGCAGGAAGCGCGCGTGGTGGCGTTACAGCAAGTAGTAGGCAGCGCCGAGCCGCTCAATCGCATAGAATGCTTCGACGTGAGCCATACGATGGGCGAAGCGACGGTCGCTTCGTGCGTCGTATACGACAAGTCGGCCATGCAGAAAAGCGAATACCGCCGCTACAACATCGAGAGCGCCGCGCCGGGAGACGACTACGCAGCAATGCGCGAGGTGCTGTCGCGCCGTTACCGCAAGCTCGTCTCAGGCGAAGGCCGCATCCCCGACCTGGTGGTCATAGACGGCGGCAAGGGACAGCTCGCGATCGCGCGGGAGGTATTCTCGGAGCTCGGCCTGAGCCCCTCGCTGCTGATGGGAGTGTCGAAGGGAGAAGAGCGCAAGCCCGGCCTGGAGCAGCTGCATTTTCCCGATCGCGAGGCGCCGGTGCAGCTGACGCCGGATCATCCAGCGCTGCATCTCATCCAGCAGATACGCGACGAGGCGCACCGGTTCGCGATCTCCGGGCATCGCGCGCGACGCGCCAAGACGCGTTCCACGTCCCCGCTGGAGAGCATCAGCGGCATAGGCTCGAAGCGCCGCCAGCGATTGCTCACGCGCTTCGGCGGCCTGCGCGGGCTGCTCTCCGCAAGCGTGGACGATCTCGCGCAGGTCGACGGCATCAGCCGCACGCTGGCGGAAAAGATCTACCGGGAGCTGCACTAGTGCCGCTCAACATACCGAACGTCCTCACGTGGCTGCGCATCCTGCTGATCCCGCTGTTCGTCGGCATCTTCTATTTCGAGAAGAGCTGGGTATCCGGCCCCAATCAGAACCTCGTCGCGACGGTGCTGTTCACCACCGCGGCGGTGACCGACTGGCTCGATGGCTGGCTCGCGCGCAAGCTCAACCAGACCTCGGCTTTCGGCGCTTTCCTCGACCCGGTGGCCGACAAGCTGATGGTGGCCGCGGCGCTGATCATCCTGGTTCAGCTCGCGCGCGTAGACGCCATCATCGCGCTGGTGATCATAGGACGCGAGATCACGATATCGGCGCTGCGGGAATGGATGGCGCGCATCGGCGAGGCCAAGAGCGTGGCGGTCTCGGTCGTCGGCAAGGTCAAGACCGGATTCCAGATGGTCGCAATTCCGATGTTGCTGTACTACGATGCGATAGGGCCTTTCGACCCGCAATACTGGGGCACCTGGCTCATTTACATCGCGGCGGTTCTTACCCTGATTTCCATGGCGTGGTACCTGAAGGTCGCGCTGCCGCTTGCGTGGAAGCGGTAGTTGCCTACGCCCAAACCGTTACCGTATAATCCTGCCCTCCAAGCGGGAATAGCTCAGTTGGTAGAGCGCAACCTTGCCAAGGTTGAGGTCGGGAGTTCGAGACTCCTTTCCCGCTCCATATTGAAGACGGCTAGTCGTAGTTCGCCGAACTAGGACTAGCCGTTTGTGTTTGCGAAGGGCGCGATGGCAGAGTGGTTATGCAGCGGACTGCAAATCCGTGTACCCCGGTTCGATTCCGAGTCGCGCCTCCAATACCTTCCCCGCCCGGATGGTGAAATTGGTAGACACAAGGGACTTAAAATCCCTCGGGCCTAATCAGCCCATGCCGGTTCGATTCCGGCTCCGGGCACCACGGCACCGCGCTGTTCCTGCTTGAGTCCTCTTAATGCATCTCGCGACGCGCGCCCGCCTCGCGACTGGTGGCGCCATCGTGGCGCGCGCGTCGGTCGTATCGCATCAACTCACCACCGCCTTCACTGACACGCAGGCAAGCCTGCATCGGCCCCGCTTCGCACCAGCCATAGCGACACAGCGGATGGCGACAGCACTTTGGGCGGCAGCACGAGCGATCCGCCGCTGACTGTCGCAGAGCAACGCTCCACGAGCGTCAGCATGGAGCCGTTGTAGTCGGGCGCGCTGCCCGCGTCCAGATAGCGCGCGATGTTGCTCGTGCTCCGGTCGATCAGATAGCGCTCGACGCTTACGCTGCCATTGAACGCGAGGTTCACGAATCCCGGCGCGACGGTCTCGGCCACCGTGAGATCCGTGAAGTCGGAAGGCCAGTTGAAGCGGAAGTTGTAGTTGTACGCCAGGAGCCCTGCGCCCGCGACATCCGCGGCTGCGAAAGCCTGAACGTTGGGCTGCTGCGCGGGGAGGGTGACGGCTTTCCTGACGCCCGGCAGCATCGTGAACATGCGGAACGCGTTCAGCACGGGTTTCGGATAATCGATGCCGTCCCGGATATGCGTGAGGCTCGGAATGGTCGGTGAGCCCGTGGTATTCGCACCGGAGTTGTCGCGCACGAGAAGATACGAGCCCGCCGTCGCCGTGCCGGCCAGCGCTTCGCGCACGAAGGTCGCCGCCCAGGCTGCGCTTTCGTGCGAATAGTTGATGTGGCCGAACACGGCATCGCTTCCTTCGCTCGGCCCGTACTCCGTGATGGCGATCGGCACGCTGGCCATGCCGTTTGCGACGAGCGCGCGGCGTATGCGCTGCAACTGCGCGCGCAGGTTGCTCCCCGGCACGTTGGCCCAGCCGTTCAGCACGTCGCCATAGAAGTGCTGCGTGACCATGTCCAGGCGCAGGTGATTGGTCGCGACATCGGTAATGAAGCGCTCGTGCCAGAACGTCGCGGTGAGGAAGAGCGATTGGCCGCCAAGCGCCGGACCCGCAATCCTGATCGTGCGCCCGGGATTTTCGCTCGCCACCCGCGCGACCGCGCGTGCCCACACCGGGTACACCCGCATGTAGTGCTGATACCGGCCTTCCTCGCCTTGCGGGACGGCCGGATTCGCCATCGTCCACAGGTCACGCACATCCTGCGTGATGTCGATTTCGTTGCCTACCTCGAAGAGTGTCTCGGCGAAGCCGCTGTTGTTGTATTGCACGGCGACGTAGCGCACGAACTTGGTTGCGTAATCCTCGTAGACGCTCCACTGGTCGGCGCTCCACTGGCTTGCCGGCGTCGCGATGAACCCGGGCTGCTTCTGTCCGACGATGACGTGGGCGTTATAGGCGTAGCGCTGGATCCAATCGAGATTCCACTGGATGCGGTTGGACGGGAAGAACGTGCCGCTTCCGTCCAGATACGAAGTGTCTTCCGCGTTGATGGTGCGCGAGTAGGTGGTGCCGATCGAGTTGAGCAGGGTGCCGCTCGATTGGAGGCCGCCGTTGGATTCGGGGTAAGACGCGCTGCGGAAAAGGCCGCGCGCCGCCGCGAGATCGTCTCCTCCGGTGTCGCTGACGTCCTGAGCGGCATCGGCAACGATGGATGCCGACGAGAGATTGGCCGCTTTGACCACCGGGGTGCTCGCGTTCGCGGTGGTTCCCGTCGATCCGCCGGAACTGCTGGCGGTGCCTCCGCTGCTGGTGCTGGTGCCGGTGTCGCTGCTGCCGCCGCCACCGCCTCCGCATCCGAACAGCAGGCTGCAGGCGAGCACCAAGGCCCGTGCGCCGCATGAATAGCGCTGCATAAGACCCCCCTTTTCAAGGTCCGTACTTCGTTTGCCTGCAATGCCGACCGCTCACCGATCGGCAGCGCAAGCTCTTCTATTTATGCCCCTGATGTTTTCCGGCCCGGCGCAGTTGTTGGAATCGTGGGCGCCCGGCATTTCTATTTTTGTGACAACGCCGCTCGTGAAGACGGCGATGGATGCGACGAACTATAGCGAGAGTCGCTGCAATCTTTGCGGCAGTCCGTCACAAGAGCGGTGAAATCGTCCTCGTGCCGTCGAGGAAGCGCGCCACATTGCGCTCCGCGTGGCAGCACTCCTGTGCCGTTGACGTGGATCAATGCACATGGAAGCACACGGCCGCAGAATTTCATCGTGGCTCCGCGTACCGGACGGCGGCGATGAGCAGCGGCGCAGCAATCAGCAGAACAGGCGGGCCGTGGATGCGAGCGGCATTGCTGCTCGCGTGCGTCGCGATCCTGGCCGGCTGCGCCAGCAGCCAGATCTATCCGACCAGCGAAGACCGTTCCATCTCCCTTAACGCGGGCGACCTCGAGCGCGACGGGATGGCTTTCATCACGCCATCCACGGCCACCGGGCAGGAGGAAGAGAAGCAGGCAGTCGCCCTGGTCTTCGCCGAAGTGGTCAATGCGGAGCGTCCGAAGGTTCCCGTTGTGCCGCTCTCCAAGACGCTCGGCTTTGTCAACCGCAATGGCATGGCCGACGCGTACAAGCGCATGTACGACGAATATCGCGACACGGGTCTCTTCAGGCGCGACATGCTGAAGCGTGTGAGCGAGGCGACCGGCGCGCGCTACATCGCGCAGATCAAGCTGCAGGGCTTCCAGCAGGGCGCGAAAGAGCGGTTCGGCATATTCGGATTGCGTATCATCGAGACGCGCTTCGCGAACGTCCGCGTCTTCCTGCAGATCTGGGACAGCACGGACGGCAGCATTGCATGGGAAGGGATGCAGGAAGTGGTGTACTCCCGCGAGCGGATACGCGAGGAGCCGATCACGATGCACACGGCGATGGAGGAAGCCGCGCGCAACATCGTGAGCAAGCTGCCCTGATCGGTTCCCGAACGCAGTAAGCGGCGGTCAGTGAAAATCCCGCGACTGCAGCGCCAGCCGGCCGAGCAGCCGGCTGTGATCGACGAGACGGTGCGCCACCAGGTGCGCCACGCCGCCTTCTTTCTGCAGCACGCCTTCCACCCCCAGCAGACGCGAGCCGAGCAGCTCGCGACGCTGGCGCTCGACGAGATCGCGCCAGACAACAACATTGACATGCCCGGTTTCGTCTTCGAGCGTCACGAAAACGACGCCTTGCGCGGTGCCGGGACGCTGCCGGCACGTGACGATGCCGGCGGTGCGTGCGCGCTGGCCATCGGGCAGCGCATGCAGCTCGGATGCCGTGCACATGTGCATACGCGCGAGACGCCAGCGCAGCAACGCGAGCGGATGGCGTCCCAGCGTGAGGCCGAGACTCCGGTAATCGGCAAGGACGTCGTCGCTTTCGCGCGGCGGGGAAAGCCCCGGCAGCTCGTCCTGCACCGGTGTCGCTGCGAGAAGTTCTGCAGCGCGTTCGATGCCTGCGGCAAGCCAGTGCGCGTTGCGGCGGTGACCGGCCAGCGGCGCGAGCGCGCCGGCAGCAGCAAGGCGGACCACGTCGCCGCGATTCAGCTCCGCGCGGCGCGCGAGATCTGCGACGTCGCCGTACGGACGAGTGCGGCGCGCTGCAGCGATGCGCAGGCCCGCAGCCCGCGACAGCCCCTTCACCATGAGCAACCCGAGCCGCATCGCAGGCGCACCGGCGTTGCCGGGCTCCAACGTGCATTCCCACTCGCTTGCCGTCACGTCGGCCGGCCGCACTTCGACGCCGTGGCGGAGCGCATCCTGCACGAGCGTCGACGGCGAATAAAATCCCATCGGCTGGCTGTTGAGCAGGGCGGCGAGAAAAGCCGCCGGCTCGTAATGCTTGATCCACGACGAGACATAGGAGAGCAGGGCGAAGCTCACCGAATGCGATTCGGGAAAGCCGTATTCGCCGAAGCCGCAAATCTGCTGATAGATCTGCTCGGCGAACGCTTCGGTGTATCCGCGCTGCTTCATGCCTGAGATGAGGCGCAGGCGGAAATGCTCGAGCCCGCCTTTGCGCCGCCACGCCGCCATCGAACGGCGCAGCTGATCGGCTTCGCCCGCGGTGAAGCCGGCGGCGACCATGGCGAGATGCATGACCTGCTCCTGGAATATCGGCACGCCGAGCGTGCGCTCCAGCACCGACCTCACTTCTTCGGACGGATACGAGACGGGGTCCATGCCCTGGCGGCGCCGCAGGTAGGGATGGATCATTCCGCCCTGTATCGGCCCCGGCCGCACGATCGCCACCTCGATGACCAGATCGTAGAACTTCTCCGGCTTCAGGCGCGGCAGCATGGACATCTGCGCGCGCGATTCGATCTGGAACACGCCTATGGTGTCGGCTCTGCCGATCATCTCGAACACGGCCGGGTCGTCGCCGCGGCCGGCGATGTCTTTCATTCCGAGCGCCGTGCCGCGATAGCCGTTCACCAGCGCGAGCGCGCGGTGGATTGCCGACAGCATGCCGAGCGCGAGCACGTCCACCTTGATGAGCTTGAGCGACTCGATATCGTCCTTGTCCCACTGGATGACGGTGCGCGCCGGCATCGCGGCGTTTTCTATGGGCACCAGCTGCGACAGCGGGCCGCGCGAAATGACGAAGCCGCCGACGTGCTGCGACAGATGCCGCGGAAAGCCGATGATGGTATCGACCATGTGCACCAGGCGCCGGATCACCCGGCTGTCGGGATCGAAGCCCGCTTCGCGCAACCGCTGAGGGACTTCCTTGCGGCTGTCCCACCATGCGAGCGACTTGGCGAGCCTGTCGACTTGAGCGAGCTCCAGCCCCAGCGCCTTGCCGACGTCGCGCAATGCGCTGCGCGGCTGGTACGTGATGAGCGTTGCCGCAAGCGCCGCGCGCCCGCGCCCGTACTTGCCATAGATGTACTGGATCACTTCCTCGCGCCGCTGGTGCTCGAAATCGACGTCGATGTCAGGCGGCTCGTTGCGCTCGCGGGAAATGAAGCGCTCGAACAGCACGTTCATGCGCTCGGGATCGACTTCCGTGATGCCGAGGCAATAGCACACGGCGGAGTTGGCCGCCGAGCCTCGCCCCTGGCAGAGGATGCCCGTGCTGCGCGCGAATCTGACGACGTCGTATACCGTGAGAAAAAACGGCTCGTAATGCAGCTCGGCGATGAGCGCAAGCTCTTTTTCGAGCTGCTCGCGCACTTTCGGCGACTCGCCGCCGGGAAAACGCTCCCGCAATCCGTGCTCCGTGAGCTCACGCAGATAGCTCGTCGGCGTATGCCTCTCCGGAACGATCTCGTCGGGATATTCGTACTTGAGCGTCTCGAGAGAGAAGTCGCACATCTCCGCGATGCGCAGCGTCTCGGCGAGCAGCTCGGGGGGATACATCTGCGCGAGCTTCAGTCGGTGGCGCAGATGGCGCTCGGCATTGGGATAAAGCGCTGCGCCTGCCGCATGGACCGGCGTGCCCATGCGTATCGCCGTCAGCACGTCCTGCAGCGCGCGCCGAGAGCGGACGTGCATGTGGACGTCGCCTGCAGCCACCAGCGGCAGCGCGCAAGCTTTGCCCAGCGCGCGCAAGTCGTCGAGGCGCGCGCGGTCGTTCGTGCCGCACAGCAGCTCGGCGGCTATCCATGCCCGGCCTGGGAAGCAGGCGCGCACGAAATGCGCGTGCTCCTCGACGCAGCGCGTGCACGGCACGAGCAGCGCGATACAGCCGCGCAGGTCGCTCACGTCAGCCCGCGTCAGGCGATACGCGCCTTTTTCCATGCGCATGCGGCCGCTGGTAATGAGCGTGGTGAGCCGGCCATAGCTCGCGCGGTCGGTTGCGAGCAGCACCAGCTTCAGTCCATCATCGAGGGTGATTTCGGTGCCGATAATGAGCTTCAGGCCGCAGTCGCGCGCGGCCTCGTGCGCCCGCACGACACCCGAGACGGAACAGACATCGGTCAACGCGAGCGCGCTGTATCCGAGCTTGTGCGCGCGTGCGACGAGCTCTCCGGGATGCGAAGCGCCGCGCAGAAAGCTGAAGTTGGAAAGACAGTGAAGCTCCGCGTACGCGGGCGCAGCGGCGTACATGGCAGCCCGTCAGTGAACTGCGGCAATCAGCAACGAGTAACCGGCAATGCAGAGCGACAGCGCCGCGAAGAAGCCATGCAAATACCATTTGCCGCCGGCATGCCGCTCCCTGTAAATCCACAAGAGCGCCTGCCCCGGATTGGCGGCGACGAAGTAATCGCGCTCCACCAGAGCGTCGTCCCACCAGCCGGTTTCTATGCGTTCCGGGCCGGCGAGGAGGGACAGCCGTCCTTCGTAGCACGGTGCGGCGTTGTTTTCATCCAGCGGACGCGGCGCGGTCAGCAGCCACAGCGGGCGGCTGTCGGTCGCCGTGGCTGCAGATGACGGCGTGCCCGGCTCGCAGGCATGCCAGCCGCGCTCGGGACGGTAATCGTCCATCGTGCGCAGGCCGACGACACCTTCTTCGCCGAGCCGCGCGCGCAAACGCTCGACGAGCTGCGTTGCCGCTTCGGCCTGCCGCGCGGCATCGGGCAATAACGATGCGCTGCGGGCGGCGACCGGCAACAGCAGCTCGCTGCGCAATGCAATCGCGATCGCCGGGGAGGGCAGCTGCGTTGCATTGAGGCACTCGCGCAGCACGCTGAGCAGATGCTCGGCATCGCGGCTTGCGGCAACGAGCGACAGCGTGAGCTGCGTCGGCTCGCGGCCGTGATGGGACAGCACGAGCTGCAGGCGCTGCACGCCCTGTGCCGTCGCGCTCAGGTAGCCGCACAGCTCGGCCAGAAGCTGCCGCGCGGCGAAGAGCAGCATTTCCGCTTCCTGCGCCGGCGCCGGTAACGGCTGCGATGCGCTGTAGACCGTCGGCGGCGCATAACGCGGCCGGGGATCGGGCAGGCGGCCGGCGGCGCGATCGAGGAGATCGAAGGCACGCGGTCCGATGCGGCGCGCAAGACCGCTGCGCGGCAGCGCAAGGCAATCGGCTATGGTTGCGATGCCGAGATCTTCGAGCAGACGCGCGGCGTCAGGCGTCAGATCGAGAACGCTCGCCGGCAATTGCGCGAGGCTCACGTGCAGCGCATCGGCATGCCGTATGCGAACGGGAACGTTTGCCGAGCAAAACCATTGCGCAGCGAGCGGCGTGGGCGCGATGGCAATGACCGCCTGGTATCCGAGCGCGCTCATGCCGTTCGCAACCTGGCGGCGCAAGCCGTTCAGGCCGCCGAAGAGGTGGAGCGAGCCTTCGATTTCGAGCAGCACGGTGTCCGGCAGCGCTATGCTTACCACCGGCGTGAACTGCAATGCCCACGCGGCTATGTGCTCCAGCGCCGCCTGTTCTGCATCCGCTTCGCGTGCAACCACATGCAATTGCGCATCGAGCGCCATGGCTGCGACGACCGGCATGCCGGCTTGCACGCCTTTGCCGCGCGCCCTGTTGTTGCACGCGATGATGGACGCGCGGTTGCCTTCGCCCGAGCTGATCGCGAAAGCCTCATCGCTTTGCGCAGCACGCCGGAATATGTCCAGCGGCAACGACGGAAGGCGCAATGCGAGCCACAGCATGGAAGAAACGGCCGTGCAGTGTCAGCAGACGACGCCGGGAATGCGTGGCGTGGCGTCCGCTGCGCAAAGACCCGCGGCGCGGGCGGAAAAACGTATCCATGGATGCAGATCGAGGGCGACCGGCGCAGGCAGTCCGCCGCCGCGCCGTTTCAGCACCCGAATGACGGTGCGATTGTCCGAGCGGCTTACGTGCAGGCGCAATGCGGCAGTCGTCGCAGGTGCAACGCGCGCCGAACGAAACAGGAGGAGGCTGGAGCCGCCTTCCTCCGCCGCGAGCTGCAGCCGGCGCAGCGCACGCTCGTGCGCGTGGTCCAGCCACATGAGAACGGCGCCGCAGCACGTCGCGCGCAGCGCCTGCTCTGCGGCCCACAGCCGCTCCTCGAGCACGGTGGTATTCACCATCAGCACCCGGGCGAGATCGAGGCAGCGTTCCGCGAGCGCAGGCGCGTACGGCACGTGGGGCGCGGCAACGAACGTGAGCCAGCGGCCGGCCTGCGTAAGACGCGCGGCGGCCGGCATGGCGAGCTGCAGCTCGCCTATCCCTTTGCGCTCCGCGTAAATCTCGGTGAGGGCGCCGACCGGCCACCCTTCGCCGGGCAGCACGGCATCGATCTCGGGAAAACCCGTCGCCAGTCCGCGCGGCACCGGCGCCAGCGCCGAACCGCGCCAGATCGCGGGATGATTCAGAACGGTGTCCAGCGCCGCAGCATTCATGGGCGTGCTCATAACGGCTGGCTGTTGCGTATGACGCCCACGGCGAGGCCTTCGATCTGCAGCTCCTCGCGCCGCGTGTCTATGGTGATGGTGTCGAACGCGGGGTTCTCCGGCACCAGCTCGACGACATGACGATGTTTTTGCAACCGCTTCACCGTCACGTCGTCGCCGATGCGCGCGACGACGATCTGTCCCGAGCGGCATTCGCTGGTGCGGTGCACGGCAAGCAGGTCGCCGTCGAGTATGCCGGCGTCGCGCATGCTCATGCCGCGCACTTTCAGCAGGTAATCGGCTTGCGGGCGAAAGAGCAGGGGATCGAGCTGGAAGCGGCTGACGACGTGCTCGGCGGCAAGTATCGGCGAGCCGGCAGCGACATGGCCTATCACCGGAACGCCGGCCTGTTGCTTGAGCCGTATGCCGCGCGACACGCCGGGCGTGAGCTCGATGACGCCTTTGCGCGCCAGCGCCTGCAAATGCTCTTCCGCCGCGTTCGGCGACCGGAAGCCGAGCGCGCGGCAGATTTCGCTGCGCGTCGGCGGAAAGCCGTGGATTTCGGCGTGCTCCGAGATGAGTCGCAGTATTTCGGCTTGCCGGGGTGTCAGGGGGGTGCTCATGAATGCCTCCGTTACTGTGATTATATACAGTATCGGGCTCAGCGCAAGGCGCTCGTGTGCTGACTTGAGGTAATCTCGAAGCTGGATCTTTTCTTTCCAGGGTGGCGATGAGTTTCAAGCTGCGTCAGCTCCAGGGCTTCGTCGCTGCGGCGCGTTACGGCTCGTTCAGCAACGCCGCGCGCGAGCTCGCGATGACCCAGCCCGCGTTTTCGCAGATGGTGCGTGAGCTCGAGGCCACACTGAATCTGAAGCTCTTCGAGCGCACCACCCGCCGCGTCGAGCTCACCGATGCCGGCCGCCGGCTGCGCGCCATGGTGGAGCGGCCGCTCGACGATCTGGACGCCGCCTATCGTTATGCGCGGGACCTTGCCGCCGGGCGCCGGGGCCGTATCGTGTTCGCATCGCTACCTTCGGTCGCATTCGAGTTCGCAACGCTCGTGCTTGCGCGCTACAAGGGTGAGTATCCGGGCATTGCCGTTCGGCTCATCGAAGATCAGAACGAGCATATCGTGCAGCGCGTGCTGGACCGCGAGGTGGATTTCGGCATCGGCACGCTGGAGGGGGAGCGGCCGGAGCTCGCTTTCCGCGAGCTGCTGCACGATGAGCTGCTCGCTGTCGTGCCGGTGCGCCATCACCTCGCCCGGGCAAGCCTGACATGGCGCGATGTCGCCTCCGAGCCGCTCGCGCTGCTGCCGCGACAATCGAGCGTGCGCGAGCTTGCGGATGCCGGCCTTGCGGCGAATGGCGTGCCGCGCGAGCCGGCATATGAAGTGGCAAACATGGTGACGGCGCTCGGCATCGTGAGAGCCGGGCTGGGCATCACGGTGCTTCCGGCCATCGCGTTGATGGAGCTCAACATGCGCGGCCTGCACGCCTCCCGCATCCGCAACCCGCGCCCGTCCCGCCGCATCGGCATCATCACGCGCGTCGACCGCACGCTGTCGCCGCCGGCTGCCGCGTACGTCGAGATGCTGTTCTCCGACCCGCGCCGCGCCGTCTATAATGCACCGGCGCTGCGTGCGCGGCCTGCGGGCCGTCGCAAACGCAGAACGCCCGCCCCTATGCCCTGATGCCGACACCCGGGAGGAATATGGCAAACGACTCGCACGCAGCCCATCCAACGGCATCGTCTCTGCTCAACGAATGCTATAGCCGCGAGCTGTGCGATCGTCTCGCGCGCTGGCATTACGACATGCTGCCCGGCAATGTCGTCAGGACGGCGAAGGCGCTCATACTCGACACGCTCGGCGTGATCGCAGGTGCGGCGCAGGCGCCTGGCATACCAGAGCTCAATGCAAGACTCGCACGTTGGGAAAAGACGGGAAACGCGACCGGCCTCGTCGGGCGAAGACGTTACTCGCCGCCGACGGCGGCACTCGCAAACGGTGCCGCCGCGCATGCGCTCGACTTCGACGACCAGCACGACCCGGCGCGGGTCCACACGAGCTGCGTCGTGTTGCCGGCGCTCCTTGCGGCGGCTGAAGATGCCGGCCCGGTCAGCGGCCGCGAATTCATACTTGCCTTTGCGCTGGGCGCGGAGATGCACGCGCGGCTCGGTCTTGCCTGCCACAACAGCCTCGGCAAGGGCTGGCATCCGACGATGGTGTTCGGCACTCCGGCGGCAAGCCTCGCCGCCGGGCGGTTACTCGGCCTCGATGGAGAGCGTCTCGCGAACGCGCTGGGCATGGCGTACCACCAGACGAGCGGGTCTGCGCAGAGCATGCGCGACGGCGTGTTGTCGAAGCGCCTGGGCGCGGGGTTCGCTGCCCGCGCCGCGGTGCTCGGCGCATTTCTCGGCGCCGACGGTCTCACCGGCACGCGACGCACGCTGGAAGGCAATGCCGGCCTCTTCAGCCTGTACGAGCGCGGCGAAGTGAAGCCGGAGATCGTCACGGACGGCCTGGGGGAAGAGTGGCGCGTGCCGGAATACAGCTTCAAGCCTTATCCCTGTTGTCGTTGCAATCACACGCCTATCGGTCTCGGCATTCGCATGCACGGCGAGGGCGTGAACGTCAAGGACGTGACGGCCATCGAAATCCGCATGGGCCACGTCAACTGGCTCACCGTGGGAGATCCGTACGACCCGGCGCGCAACGATGTCGTCCATGCGCAGTTCAATGCGTCGTACAGCTTTGCGCGGGCGCTGGCCGACGGCTACGTCGATCTCAGGACGTATCGCAAGCCGGCCATCACCGATGAGCGCATTGCTGCGCTGACGCATGTCACGCGGGTGATCGACGACCCGGCGATCGATGCAACAGCCATCGAGCCGGCGCGCGTGAAAGTGGTGCTTGCCGGCGGACGCGTGCTCGAAGCATCCTCCGACACGATCAAGGGCAGCCCGCAGGATCCCATGACGACAGCGGAAGCGCTGGCGAAGTTGCGTTCCTGTCTTGCGTTCGGCATGAATGCCGATGCCGGGGCGGCTGACCGCCTCGCAGCGGCAGTGGACCAGCTGGAGGAAAGCGCCGACGCGGCGCGCTCGCTGGTCAAGGCGTTTCCCGGCTGACGCAGCGGAGCGCGCCGCGAAGGCAGCACGCAGCCGACCGGATGTCCTGATTACCGCGGCGCGAGCCGTACTCCTGGAGAATGCGAATGAGGAAGGTCGCGTTGGTGACCGGCGCGACGGGAGTGACCGGCACCCCGTTTACCGAACAACTCCTGCGCGATGCGCAGTGGCAGCGCGTGTACGCGGTATCGCGGCGTCGTCCCAGGCTTGCGGCCGATGTGGCGAACGATCGCCTCACACATCTTGCTGTCGATCTCGACGACGAGACGGCGACGCACGGCGGCCTGGCCGCGTGTCCGGACGTCACGCACGTCTTCCACTGCGCGAACCACGGCGACAGCATCATCCGGACGCGCATGCTGAGGCACCTGCTCGATGCGCTCGAAGCGCACGCAGGCGATTTTGCGAACATCAACCTGCTCCAGGGCACCAAGTACTACGGCTGCCACCTGGGACCATTCAGGACGCCGGCATGCGAGACGGATCCGCGCGTGCCGGACGCCGACTTCTACTACGCGGAAGAAGATCTGGTGCGCGGCCGGCAAACCGGGCGCCCCTGGACCTGGACGGCAGTCCGTCCGCATTCCGTGTGCGGTTATGCGGAGGGGAATCCCATGAACCTCGCCGTCGTGCTTGCGCTCTACGGCGCGATGCTGAAGGAACTCGGGCGGCCGTTCGTTTTCCCCGGCAACGAGGCGTGCTATAGCGCGCTGTTCCAGGTCACGGACGCGCAACTGCTCGCGCGCTCGGCCCTATGGGTATCGACACATGCGCAGTGCGCCAACGAGGCGTTCAATGTCGGCAACGGGGACTGGTTTCGCTGGCGCAACGTATGGCCTCGGCTGGCCGCCTGGTTCGGACTCGAGCCCGCGGGCCCGCAGAGCTGCCGCCTGCCGGAGTTTCTCGCGGATCACGAGGCGTTATGGCAACGCATGAGCGAGAAGTACGGGCTGCGGCCGTTTCCCTACGGGCGTGCTTCGGCCTGGGCGCAGGGCGACTACCGGCCGCCGAATTCCCGCATGTCGTGCGAGTACGACGTGCTGTCGGATACGCTCAAGATCCGCCAGCGAGGGTTCAACGAGGTCCGGGAAAGCGGCGGAATGTTTCTCGATATTTTCGAGCGGTGCAGGCGCGAGCGCGTGATTCCCTGACCATAAGCGGCCGCAAGCGTGCGAGCCTGTGCAGTGCGGTGATGCGCGGTCAGTCCATCCTGATGCCGGCGGCCTTGATGACCTTGGCATAACGGACGATTTCCGACTTCACCAGCCGAGTGAACTCTTCGGGCGTCGCCGTGCGCGTGTCGTCGGCGCCCAGTTGCTCCAGGCGCTCGCGCACATCGGGGGCGTTTTGTGCACGCGCCACCTCCGCATGGATCTTGCGGACGATCCCGGGAAACGTGCCCGCTGGCGCGAACAAGCCATACCAGCTCGACATCTCGTAGCCCGCTACGCCCGCTTCCGGCATGGTCGGCACGTCCGGCAGACTCGCGAGGCGTTTGTGCGACGTCACGGCCAGCGCGCGCAGCTTGCCGCTCTTGACGAACTGCATGACGGTGGGCGTCGTGTCGAAAGCCGTTTTCACCTGCCCGCCGACGAGATCCTGCACGGACTGCCCCGAGCCCTTGTAGGGCACGTGCACCAGTTTTACGCCTGCAACCATGTTGAAGATTTCGCCGGCGAGGTGGGGCGTGCTGCCGTTGCCGGCCGACGGGAAGGTCAACTCTCCGGGCCGTGCCTTGGCGTAGGCGATCAGCTCCTTGATGCTTTTGACGTCGATCGACGGATGGACGACCACGATGTGCGGTACTGAGGCCGCCAGCGTGATGGGGGCGAAATCCTTTTCGGCATCGTAACTCAATCTGGAAAACAGGCTGGGGGCGATCGTATTGGAGCTCGCATGGCCCATCAGCAGGGTATAGCCGTCGGCAGTCGCCTTGGCCACCAGTCCGGCGCCTATGGTGCCCGTGGCGCCCGTGCGGTTGTCGATCACCACCTGCTGGCCCCATGCCTCGCTCAATTTAGGGGCGACGAGTCGTGCGACGACGTCCGTGCCGCCGCCGGGCGGAAAGCCGACGACCATGCGTATCGGCCGGTTGGGGTAATCGGCCTGGGCGTATGCGAGCGTGATGGATGCGATGAGAGCGACGACACTGCTGATGCCGAGGTGCGACGCACGTGCCATGGTTTCCTCCGATATCGGTCTTGTCTTCGAGTGTGCCGGCGACCGCTTGGTGAACTTTCGTTTGACCGGCATCCTCCTTCGGACTATTTTCGCAGCTTTCCGCCGAGAAGTTCATGTGCTTCCGCAAACCACTGCCGTCGGCGCATGCGGCGGGCTCCGTGCCGCTGATCGAGGCGAACACGTGCAACTCGCTGTCGCTTTGCGCGAACGACGGATGATATAGGACGGGCATGACATACGACACGATACTGTACGAGGAAGAAGGCCCGGTCGGCTGGCTCACGCTCAACCGTCCGCAGGACGGCAACATGTTCACGGCGCAGATGTGCCATGAGATCCGCGACTGCATCGATGACGTGCGGCGGGAGACGCGCACCCGGGTGCTCGTCATTACCGGCGCCGGCGACCGCTTCTTCTGCATCGGCGGGCGGAAAGACGGGCTGGAGGATACGACGCTTTATGCCGGGATGCTCCCCACGCTCGAGATCTACGAAAGCATAGAGCGTCTGCAGAAGCCAGTGATCGCCTCCGTGAACGGTTACGCCGTCGGGGGCGGTCAGGTGCTGCAGGTGATGTGCGACATCACCATCGCCAAGGAAAGCGCTGTCTTCCGCCAGGTTGGCCCGATGATGGGGAGCTTCGACGCGGGCTACGGCACGTGGTACCTCGAAGACCTGGTGGGCAAGAAAAAAGCGAAGGAAATGTGGATGCTCAACCCGAGGCTCAGCGCGCGGGAGGCCCTGGAGATGGGCCTCATCAACCGCGTGGTGCCCGACGCGTCCCTGCGCGAGGAAACGCGCAAGATGGCGCTGGAGCTTGCCGAACGCGGCGCGTTCGCGCTGGCGTCGGTGAAAGCGGCATTCACTGCGCGCCATGGCGGCGTGTCGGGGCTGGCTCGCGTATCGCACGATCTGCTGTTGCGGCTGTATCTCGACACGGACGAGTCCCACGAGCTGGGCGAGGCGTTTTCAGGTAAGCGTAAACCGGACGCCGACAAGTTCGGTCACTGAGTCCAACCACGGAGGCGCGGGGGAGGAGGCCCCACCGCGATGTTGCTGACTTTGCACGACCCGCGCAGGGCGAGCGAGTACTACGCTTGCGGGGCATGGCGCGACGACACGTTGTACGGCCTGCTGCGCCGGCACGCTGCGCAGGCGCCGGCCAGCTGGGCGATCCGCGACAGCAGGCGTCGCCTGACGTGGTTGCAGCTTGCCGGGTGGGTAGATGCCGTCGCCGGAGCATTGCACGCGGCCGGCGTGCGCCACGGTCAACGCGTCTGTGTCTGGCTGCCGAACCGCGTCGAAGCGGCCGTCGTGTTCCTCGCGTGCTCGCGGAACGGTTATGTCTGCAACCCCTCGCTGCACCATAACCACACCGTGTCCGATATCGCGCAGCTCATGGAGCGCGTCCAGGCCGCAGCGCTATTCGCACAACGCGGATACGGAGCGGACGCTGCGCGCGAGGACGTCTTCGCGCGCGCACGGGCGCTTCCTTCGATGAAGCTGCTGTGCGATCTTGCGGCGCCCGACGGTACGTTCGCCTTTCCGGATACCGCGACGCAGTTGCCGCTTCCCGAGCCCGAGACGAATCCCGACCAGATCGTGTACCTCGCGTTCACGTCGGGGACGACCGGGCAGCCCAAAGGCGTGCTGCACTCCGACAATACCCTGCTCGCGAACGGGCGCGCCATGGTGGCCGACTGGGACGTCACGCGCGATACGGTGCTGTACAGCCACAGTCCCTTGTCCCATCACATCGGCACGGTGGCCATAGAGCAAAGCCTCGCCGCGGGCTGCGAGCTCGTCCTCCACGACGTGCCGCCGCGGCAACGTCCACTGGACTGGATGGTGGAGACGGGCGCGACCTACGTCATGGGTGTGCCGACGCACGCCATCGACGTGCTGGCCGACATGAGGACTCGCGGCATGCCGAAACTGGGGCGGGTGACAGTGTTCTACATGGCCGGATCGACCATACCGCCGGCCGTCGCCCAGGCTTTTCTCGACATGGGCATCAAGCCGCAGAACGTGTACGGCATGACCGAGAACGGCTCGCACCAGTATACGTTGCCGGGCGACGATGCGCGCGTCGTCACCGAGACTTGCGGTCGCGCGTGCGCCGGTTACGAGACGCGCATCTGGGATACCGGGAACCCGGACCGTGAGGTTGCTGTCGGCGAGGTCGGGGAAATAGGCACGCGCGGCGCACTGCTCATGCTGGGTTATTTCAACAACCAGTTCGCGACCGAGGCGTCCTTCAACGCGCGCGGCTGGTTCATGAGCGGCGATCTGGGGCGGCTCGATGAACGCGGCAACCTGTACATCGTGGGCCGCAAGAAGGACCTCATCATCCGCGGCGGGCACAACATTCATCCGGCGACCATCGAGAATCTCGCCGTGCGGCATCCCGCGGTGGCCAAGGCTGCGGCTTTTCCTGTCCCGGACGAGCGCCTCGGGGAGCGCGTGTGCCTCGCCGTCATCGCGCGCGAAGGAGCGCGCATCGCGGGGCCCGAACTGCTCGCCCACCTGCACGAGCACGGGCTCTCGCGCTACGACATGCCGGAGTACTTCATCGTGCTCGATGCCTTTCCGCTTACTCCGAGCGGCAAGATACTCAAGCGCGAATTGGTGGAATGGGCCCGCACGGGGCGCGCGCGGCCCGTGCCGGTCCGCTGGACGGGCGAGGCGTCGAATGCCTGAGCGAGCGCACGAACACAAAGACGCATGTCGAGAGGCCATTGAATGGCTGAACCGAAGACGATAGCGGTGACGGGCGCGAGCCGCGGCATCGGGGCTGCGATCGCCCGCGAACTGGCCCGCCGGGGTTACACGGTTGCCTGCCTGACGCGCAAAGGCTCCGGGCCGGAAGACGGAGGCCCGGCGCACGCCGGTTTCGTGAATGAAGCGTGTGACGTCAACGACGAGGCAGGCGTGAGGCGCGCGCTTGCGGCCGTCGTGAGCCGGACCGGCAACTTGCACGGACTCGTGAACAATGCCGGTGTGCATCGCGACGCCCCCAGCCATGCCATGAGCACCGGGTTGTACGAGGAGGTCATGGCGACCAATGCGAAAGCCGTGTTCGTCGCGTGTCGCGAAGCTTATCCGCATCTTGCCGCGAGCGGCGGCGGTCTCATCGTGAACATCGGCTCCTTCTTCGACAAGATCGGCGTGAAGCGTAATCTGGCCTACTGTGCGTCGAAAGCAGCCGTGGGGGCGATCACGCGGTGCCTCGCAGTCGAATGGGCGGGGCAGAACATCCGCGTGCTCGACGTGGCGCCCGGCTATATCGAGACCGACCTCAATCGAGAGGTTGTTACGTCGGGGCCGTTGAGCGATTTTCTGAAGAAGAGAATTCCAGGCGGGCGGCCGGGCTCGACACACGAAGTTGCACGCCTCGTCGGAGGGCTGTATGCCGACGACATCCGTTTTCTCAACGGCGAAACGATATATATCGACGGCGGACAGGGGATAGCCCATTGAACGCGAGGCTCGCATGAAGGTGTTCGAGCGGCTGGACGCCGCGATCGCGTGGAGCGACGAGGAGCGGATGCTCATCGACAGCGTGCGCGCGCTCGCGCGGGAGCGCGTCGCGCCGCGCGCTGCGCATTACGACCGCACCTCTGAATTTCCGTGGGATAACGTCGAGGCGATCAACGCGCTGGGCCTCAACGCGATGTTCATTCCCGAGGCTTACGGCGGCGCGCCGCTTTCCTATGCGGCGTACATCGAGTGCGTGCGCGAGCTGAGCAAGGCCTGTGCGTCCACCGGCGTGATCTGGGCGACCAATTTTCACGCCATCAAGCCGCTGATCGATTTCGGCTCCGAGGCGCAGAAGCAGCGATTGCTGCCGGTGATGGCACGGGGCGGGCTCGCTTCGCTGACCATCACGGAGCCGACCGCAGGCTCCGATGCGACCGGCATGAAGACGACGTTTACGCCCGATGGCGATGCAATCGTGGTGAACGGTACCAAGTCTTTCATTACGAACGGGGCCCATGCCGATCTGTACATGCTGTTCGGCAAGTGGAGCGAAATCGCAGATAGCAAGCAGGCGATATCGGCGCTCGTCGTGGAGAAAGGCACGCCCGGCCTGCGCGTGGTGCGCGAAGAGGAAAAGATGGGGCTGCACGGATCGAGCACTGCCGCGCTCGCATTCGACGGCTGTCGCGTGCCCCGCGGCAATCTGCTGGTGGAGCCGGGCGCCGGCTTGCGTATACTGCTCGCGTCGCTCAACAAGTCGCGGCCGAGCGTCGCGGCCCATGCGCTCGGCATTGCGCGCGCAGCGTTCGAAGACGCCGTCGGATACATCAACGAGCGTCGCCAATCGGGGCGGCGCATCGTCGAATTCCAGGGCATACAGTTCATGCTCGCGGACCTGGCGGCGGAGCTTGCGATGTGCGAAGCGTGGTTGTGGCATGTCGCGCGTCTCATCGACGCCGGGGAAACGGACATCGGCATCGAGGCGTCCATGCTGAAGCTGCGCGCTTCCGATCTGGCGATGCGCATGACCACGGAGGCGGTGCAGCTCCATGGCGGCTACGGCTACTGCAAGGACTATCGCGTCGAGCGGCTGATGCGCGATGCGAAAATCACCCAGATCTGGGAAGGCACGAATCAGATCCACCGGCAATTGATCGGGCGCAGCTTCATGAAGAAGTGAGCGCCCCGGGACGCGCAGCGATGAGCACAGTGGCAACGGACATCAGGACGGTAGGCGTGGCGGGCAGCGGTACGATGGGCGCGGGCATTGCGATTGTCGCCGCACGGGCCGGCTTTCGGACGCTGGTCTACGATACCAGACTCGAGGCGCTCGACCGGGCGCGCGAGCAGACGAAAGGCTTCTTCGCGAAATCGGTCCAACGCGGCAAGCTGACGCAGCCACAGGTGGACGAGATCATGGCGCGGCTGGAGGGCACGACGTCGATCGAGGCTATGGCCGCATGCGACGTCGTGATCGAGGCGGTTTATGAGAATCTCAACGTGAAGCACGCGCTGGTCGCGCAACTGGACCGCGTCTGTCCGCCCCACACGCTCTTTGCGTCGAACACGTCCACGCTGTCCATCACGGAAATCGCGGCGGGCAGCGGGCGCGCCGACCGTTTCGTCGGCATGCACTTCTGCCTGCCGGCGCAGTTGATGAAGCTGGTGGAGATGTCGCCCGGTCTCAACACGAGCGCAGAGACGTTTCAGCGGGCGTGGACGTTCTGCCAGGCCATGAAGCAGATCCCGGTGAAGACGCAGGATAATCCCGGCTTCATCCTCAATTACTTTCTCGTGCCGTTCAACAACGACGCGATCCGTCTGGTCGAATCCGGGGCCGCTGCGCCCGAGGACATAGACCGCGCGGTGAAGGCCGGACTGGGTTATCCGATGGGGCCGCTGGAACTGCTGGACCTCGTCGGCCTCGATACGCATCTGCTCGTCGCCGAAGCGTTATATGCGGCGACCCACGAGCCGCGCGCTGCAGTGCCTGCGCTGGTGAAGCGCATGATCGCCGCAGGCCACCTGGGCCGCAAGACGGGCCGGGGATTCTATACTTACGAGGGCAACGCGATGTTCGGAGCATGAGCGCCATGGCTGACAACACGCCGCAATACCGTATCATCCGCGCAGGGGAGAGCCGCTCCTTCACCGACGATCATCCGTTGTGCACCGGCGCGGGCGACGAGGGCGCTGTTCTCGTCATCCTCGGAAAGGATGCCGGTGCCGCGTTCCGCAAGGTGCGCGAACGTTATGCCGCCGTCGTGATCGAGCTGGGTGCGGAATGCCTCGGCGTGCACACCGGCGAAGCGCGCGCGGAGGAAGGCTCGAACGTGCTCGGCTTCGCGCGCTACGTGCAGGGTGGCGCGCCGCCCACGAATCTGGTCGAGCTGGTGCGCCAGCCCAAAACGTCGGAGGAGGCCCTGACCGCCGCGCGGGCAGTGTTCGAAGCGGCTGGCCTGCAGGTTGCCGTGTGTCGCGATTTCGCCGGGCGCATCGTCGATCGTCTCGTGCGCCCGTACTACAATGCAGCGCTGCGCCGGCTTGACGAAGGCCTCGCCACTGCCGACGACCTGGACAAGACGCTGAAGCTCGGACTCGGCTATCCGCGCGGCCCCATCGACTTGCTCGAAGCGACCGGACTGCATCATCACTACGACGTGACGCAGGCTTTGTTCGAGGCGTACGGCGATCCCGCCTACGCGCCGGCGCGTCGTGCAAGAGTCGCGAAGCAGCGGCAGCCGTAGACCCATGCAACCTTTGAACGGTGTGCGCGTACTGGACTTCAGCACTCTGTTGCCGGGCCCGCTCGCCACGCTGATGCTGGCCGAGGCAGGCGCGGAAGTCATCAAGATCGAGCGTCCCGGACGCGGGGACGAGATGCGCAGCTACGAGCCGCGCTTCGGCGCCGACAGCGTGAACTTCGCGCTGCTCAATCGCGGCAAGCGCAGCATCGCCATCGATCTCAAAGCCGCCGATGCGGTGACCCGTCTCACGCCGCTCATCGAGAGCGCCGACGTGCTGGTGGAGCAGTTTCGCCCGGGCGTGATGGACCGGCTGGGACTGGGCTACGAGGCTGTGAGCAAGATCAATTCGCGGCTCGTCTACTGTGCGATCACCGGCTACGGCCAAGAGGGCCCGAAGTCGGATGTCGCCGGTCACGATCTCAACTTCGTTTCCGAGGCAGGCATGCTCGGCCTCACGCGCGGCGCCGACGGTGCGCCGGTGCTGCCGCCGGCCCTCATCGCGGACATCGCGGGCGGCACCTATCCCGCTGTGATGAACATCCTGCTCGCACTGCGCCAGCGCGAGGCGACCGGACACGGATGCAAGCTCGACGTGGCGATGGCCGACAACCTGTTCACCTTCATGTACTGGGCGCTCGGCAACGGCTGGGCCGCCGGCCGCTGGACCGCAGGCGGCGACGAGCTGGTGACCGGCGGCTCCCCGCGCTATCACATCTACCGCACGCGCGACGATCGTTTTCTCGCGGCTGCGCCGATCGAGGACAGGTTCTGGTCTACGTTCTGCGAGCTGCTCGACGTGCCCGAGCCTTCACGGGACGATGCGCGCGATCCGGTCGCCGCGCGCGATGCCGTCGCGACCTGCGTACGCCGGCGCAGCGCAGAAGAATTGCGTGCGCTCTTTGCCGGACGCGATGTGTGCTGCTCGCTGACATCGACGGTAGAGGAGGCGGTCCGTGATCCGCACTTCGCAGCGCGCGGGGTGTTCCGCTGGTCGCTGCAGGCCGGAGAAGCGCATATACCTGCCTTGCCGGTGCCGCTCGAGCCGCAATTTCGTCGCGAGCCCGAGAGCGCGGGCTATCCGGCACTGGGTGAAGCGAACGCGTTGCTGCAGTCCTCCGCGGCGAAGGAATGAGCGTGCAGGCATTGGTCGTCCAGGAGCACGGTCCCGTCGAAGCGCTGACGTTGATGGAGCGCCCGGATCCCGTTCCAGGTCCCGGGGAAGTCGTGGTGGACGTCCATGCCGCGAGCGTGAATTTCCCCGATCTCCTCGTCATCGAGGGCACCTACCAGAACCTGCCGCCGCGGCCGTTCAGTCCCGGCAAGGACTTCGCGGGCGTGGTCGCCGCCGTCGGTGATGGTGTGACGTCACTCAAGGTCGGCGATCGCGTCGCCGCGCAAATCGAATATGGGGCTTACGCGCAAAAGTGCGCGGTGCGCCAGCAGAACTGCCACGTGATTCCCGATGCGATGAGCTTCGCGGATGCGGCCGCCATGGGGCTCGCCTATCAGACGGCGCATTTCGCTCTCGTCGAGCGCGCCCGGTGCGAGCCCGGTGAGGTCGTGCTCGTCACTGGAGCCGCGGGCGGTGTCGGTCTCGCTGCCGTGCAGGTGGCCAAGGCGCTGGGCGCAACGGTCGTTGCGGCGGTGAGCAGCGATGAGAAAGCCCGGCTAGTGCGTGCCAGCGGTGCCGATCATGTCGTTCGCACGGACGCACCCGATCTGCGCGAGTCCCTGCGCGAGCAGGTGTACGCGGCGGTCGGCAAGCGCGGTGTCGATGTCATCATCGAGTCCGTGGGCGGTGAAGTGTTCGAGGCGAGTATGCGCGCCATTGCATGGTGCGGCCGCGTCGTAGTCGTGGGTTTTGCCGGTGGTGGCATCCCGCAGGTGAAGACCGGAGTGCTGCTCGTAAAGAATATTTCGCTGATCGGCCTGCAGTGGAGCGACTATCGCGATCGCGAGCCGGAAAAGGTCCGGTGCGTGCAACGGGAACTGTTCCGCTGGTACGAAGAGGGCAAGATCAAGCCGCATGTCATGAGGGCGTTCCCGCTGCGCGAATATCGCGGCGCCCTCGCGGCCGTGCGCGACCGCCAGGTGCAGGGCAAGATCGTGCTGCTGCCGAATGAATGAACACGAAGTCGCTACAAGCGGTCGCAAAAACAAAAAAAGAAACGAACAGGATTAACAGGATTAACGAGATTAAAAGTTCGGGCTTTTTTGCTCTAATCCTGTGAATCATGTAAATCCTGTCTATTGATTTTGGCGTTTTTTTGAGATGCGCTCTAGCACAAGGAGAACGAATTGCCACGCATCGGTTTGCTCGTGCCCTCGTCGAATACGACGGTGGAGCCGGAGTTCTATCGCGCGCTGCCGCGGGAGGTGACGCTGCACACGGCGCGGCTGTATCTCACGCAGATCACGCCGGAGTCCATTCTCGGGATGGTGGAAGATCTCGAGGTGCAAAGCCGGCTGCTCGCTTCGGCCGAGGTCGATGTCGTCGTGCTGGGCGCGACGGCACCGAGTTTTTTGAAGGGCCTCGGTTACGACCGCGAGATCATCGCCAAGATCGCGGCGGCCACCGGCAAGCCCGCGACCACCACATCGACGGCGCTCATCGAGGCGCTCGCGCATCTCGGTGTCAAGCGTGTCGCGCTCGGCTCGGCATACGACGACAAGGTGAACGGCATCGCCAGGGCCTTCATCGAGGCGAGCGGGGTCCGCGTGGTGAATGCTGCAGGACTGGGTCTTGTCGACAATCTCGTGGTCGGGCGGCTCGCGCCGGAAACCGCGTTCGATCTGGGACGCAAGGTCGATCATGCCGACGCGGACGCGATCGTGCTTGCGTGCACCAACTGGCAGACGATGGATGCGCTCGAGCGGCTGGAAGCCGCGGTCGGCAAGCCCGTCGTGTCGACGACACAGGTGAGCATCTGGGCTGCATTGCGCATGCTCGGGTGGCGCCACCCTGTAGGCGGGTTTGGCCGCCTGCTGCGCGAGCTGCGCTGACATCAACGACAGTGCGTAGGGAGGGGAACAACATGACTGGCACGGCAAGCTGGAATGCCGACGTGGTGGTGGTCGGTGGGGGCGGGGCGGGACTGGCCGCAGCGAGCGAGGCGGCTCGCTCCGGCGCCTCGGTCATCCTGCTCGAAAAGAACCCTCAAACCGGTGGCAGCACTTCGTGGTCCGTGGGATCGGTAACCGCGATCAACACGCCCCATCAGCGGCGCGCCGGCATCAAGGACAGCGCGGACGAGCATTTCGAGGATCTCGCGCTGCATGCGGGCGCACTGGCGCCGCGGGACAATCTCGCGCTGCGCCGCGTGCTGGTGGACAACACGACGGAGATGCTGGACTGGCTGATGCAGCTCGGCGTGGTGTTCGTCGGTCCCATGCCCGAGCCGCCGCACCGCTATCCGCGCATGCACAACGTCGTGCCGAATTCGCGATCCTTTGCCTATCACCTTACCCGGCATTGCAGGCAACTCGGCGTCGATGTGCGGACGAACGTCGCCGTCATCGAACTGATCGTCGAAGATGGCCGGGTCAGGGGCGTCACGGCGCGTACCGGCGACAGCGTGGCGGTGAAGGTGCTCGCCCGCCGTGGCGTGATACTTGCCAGTGGCGACTACAGCGGCGCGCCCGATCTGAAGGCTAAGCTCGCGGATCCGGCCGTCGTCGACGTCGAAGCGGTCAATGCAACGAGCACGGGCGACGGGCACCGTATCGCGCTTGCAGCCGGTGCGACGGTGGTGAACGGCGACATCGTGCGCGGCCCGATCATGCGTTTCATTCCACCGACACGGCCGAGCCTCATCCTGCGGCTGCCGCCGGCGCGCATCGTCGCCGAGGTGATCGCGTTCGCGATGCGCGTGCTGCCGCAGGCGGTATTGCGGCCTTTCCTCATGAGCTTTCTCACCACGGCACTCGGGCCTTCGCCCGACCTGTTTCGCCAGGGCGCAGTGCTGATCAATCGCCGCGGCGAGCGCTTTACGGACGAGCTCGCGGCTCCGGCCTACGACGTGGCGAAGCAGCCTGACCGCGTGTCGTACATCATGTTCGATCACCGGCTCGCGCAGCAATTCACTGCATGGCCCTATTTCGTATCGACTGCACCAGGCGTTGCCTACGCGTATCTCCCGGACTACCGGCGCAACCGGCGTGACATCTATCATCAGGCGAATTCGATTGCCGGCCTGGCGGACGTGCTCGGATTACCTGCGGCGCAGCTCGAGGCGACGGTAAAGGAATACAACGCCGGCGAGCGCAGCGGACGTCCCGCCCTCACGGAGCCGCCGTATTACGCGCTGGGTCCGGTAAAGAGCTACGTGGTGTTTACGGATGGCGGGCTCAAGGTGAACGAGCGGCTGCAGGTGCTGCGCGAGGACGGCTCTGTGATACCGGGGCTGTACGCGGCGGGATCGACGGGGCAGGGCGGCCTCCTGCTCGAAGGCCATGGCCATCATCTCGGCTGGGCATTCATCTCGGGCCGCATCGCGGGGCGCAATGCGGCGCAGGAGCGCGTGGACGCATCGGCATGATCTTCATGAGCCAAAGCGGACTCACGGCGCGCGAGCGCGCAGCGGACTGGGACCGCTGGTATGTCGATCATCTGCGCATCATGCTCACCGTGCCGGGCGTGCATACCACGCAGCGCTTCAAATCCGGGACGCCTGGTTATCCGCCGTCGCTCGCGATGTACTCGATCGAGTCTGCGGCGGTATTCCAGGGTCCCTATTACCTGAGCGTGCGCGGCATGGGAGAGTGGCTGCCCTTCATCGACCGGCAGTGGTACCGCAGGAATCTCTTCGACGGCGCCGCAATCGCACCGGCGGTGGCATCGCATCAGGCCCTGCTCGTATGCGACAGCGACGCGCCGCGCGCGGCACCGCAAGGCATCGACGTATTATGGCTCGCGAGCGTGGGTCTCGACCGCTCGACGGCTCATCGCGGCATCGCGGTGATCGATGGCCGCGGGGACAACGCGCCGCCGCCGGGATATGCGCTGTACCGGCCGGTCACGGAGTACAGGGCATCGCCATGAACCGCGCGTGAGAACGCCCACAAGGTCGCGGCTTCGACGACAGGCACAGCGACCCGGGCAGACAAAACCGGAGGAGGTGGAAATGAAGCGCATCGCATGCAGTTCGATTATTGCCGTTGCCGTCCTGCTGAGCGTCGCGATGTCTGCTGCGTACGCGCAGGCCTATCCCAGCAAAACCATACGCTGGATCGTGCCCTGGCCGCCGGGCGGCGGCGCCGACGTGTTGTCCCGCATGCTGAACCAGAAGCTCATCGAATCGCTCGGGCAACAGGTCGTGATCGACAACCGGGGCGGCGCGGCCGGCAACATCGGCGCGGAACTCGCCGCCAAGTCGCCGCCGGACGGCTACACGATCGTTTTCGCCTATTCCGGCACGCATTCGATCAACCCGAGCGTCTATCGCAGCATGCCGTTCAGGGAAAGCGATTTCACGCCGATCATCTGGCTGTCGTCGGTACCTCAGATCGTCGTGGTGCATCCCTCGCTGCCGGTGCGCACCATGAAAGACCTCATCGCCCTCGATCACGCCCGCCCCGGCCAGCTCACCTACGGATCGAGCGGCAGCGGAGCGATCAACCATCTCGCGGGCGAGTTGTTCAATGCGATGACCGACAGCCGCCTCGTGCACGTGCCGTACAAGGGTGGCGGACCGGCTGCCATTGCGCTGCTCGGCGGCGAGATCAGCTTCATCTTCGGGGAGCCCGCCACGCTCGTGCAGCACATCAAGGGCGGCAAGATGCGCGCGATCGCGGTGACGAGCGGCAAGCGCGCGCTGAGCATGCCCGAGCTGCCCACCGTGGCGGAGTCCGGCGTTCCGGGTTACGAAGTCACGTCGTGGAACGGAGTGCTGGCGCCCGCCGGCACTCCACCCGACGTCGTAAAGCGCCTCAATGCCGAGTTCAATCGCATCATAAGCGCGCCGGATATGCAGAAGCGGATGGTCGAGTTCGGCTATGAACCGGTGGGCGGGCCGCCGGAAAAATTCGGCGAGCACATCCACCGCGAAATCGAGAAGTGGGCGCCGGTCGTCAAGGCAGCGAACGTTCGCGTCGATTGACGGCGGTGGTTTCGTTTGCGGTCCCCCGGGTGCCTGGACTTGCGGGCGTCGCCGGGGTGCCTGCCGGCAGGGTGGGCATGCGCTGCGCCGGCACTCATAGGGGTTAGTTAAGAATCGAGATGAAACATTGAATTGTTCACTCAATCACGGGCGTGCTTAAATCAGGCAGACATACTCGTTCAAGGCATCACATGACTACGGTCTGCGTAGGCATCGATACGGGCGGCACGTTTACCGACCTCGTCGCGGTGGATCTCGGCTCCGGCGCCTATCACTATCACAAGGTCCCGACGACTACCGACGATCCTGCGCGCGGTATCCTGGAGGGGGTCGCCGCACTGCTCGACGACAACGGGTTTCAGCGCCGCGACGTTGCTTTCCTCGTTCTCGGCACCACGCTGGCGACGAACGCGGTGCTCCAGGGCAAGTGGCGTCCTACGGGGCTGCTCACCACGGAGGGCTTTCGCGACGTGCTCGAGCTCGCGCGCCAGCGCCGGCCGCATTATTTCAATCTCGACATACCGAAGCCCGTGCCGCCCGCAGCGCGCGACTGCCGGATGGAAGTGCGTGGACGCATCGCTTGCGACGGCACCGAAGTTGCGCCGCTGTCGGAGGACGACGTGCGCCGCGCCGTGGAAGCGCTCAAGCGGAAAAAGGTCGATGCCGTCGCGATCTGCTTCATGCATTCGTACGCCGATCCGTCGCATGAAGAGCGTGCAAAAGCCCTCGTGCGATCGCTGTGGCCGGAGGTGTACCTCTGCACATCGAGCGAAGTGCTTGCGGAGTTCCGCGAATTCGAGCGGTTCGCCACCACGACGGTGAACGCGAGCCTGATGCCGATCATGGACACGTATCTGGAGCGTTTCGAAGGCGGCATCGCAAAGCTCGGCATTCGTGCGACGCCGCGCGTCATGCAGTCGAACGGCGGGGCGGTTTCCCCCGGCGCGGTGCGTCGCCTGCCGGTGAACACTTTCTTCTCCGGGCCGGCAGGCGGCGTGATCGGCACCGTCGGCTTGGGCACGCAGCTTGGGCTGTCCGAGCTCATCACCTTCGACATGGGGGGCACCTCGACGGACGTGTGCCTGATCCGGGATGGCGAGCCGGCGAAGAAGAGCGAGCGGCAGATGGGCGGCTTCCCGGTGCGCACGCGTACGCTCGATATACACACCATCGGCGCGGGAGGCGGGTCCATCGCCTGGGTGGACGCCGGCGGACTGTTGAAAGTGGGACCGCAAAGCGCCGGAGCGCATCCTGGACCCGCAGCGTATGGCCGGGGAGGCACGCTTGCGACAGTGACCGACGCGAACGTCGTGCTGGGACGGCTCAACCCGCGCACGCTGCTCGGCGGTCGCATGGCGATGCATCCGGAAAAGGCACGCGCAGCGCTGGACATGCTCGCCGCGCGCCTGGGTACAGACACCGTCGCTGCAGCGGCCGGCATCGTCGAAATCATCAACGTCAATATGACGGGCGCCGTCCGGGTGATATCGGTCGAGCAGGGCGAGGACCCGCGCGGTTTTGCCCTCGTGGCTTTCGGCGGCGCCGGTCCGCTGCACGCGGCCGACGTCGCGCGCAACATGGGCATGCGCCGAGTCGTCGTGCCGCCGCGACCCGGCATACTGTCGGCGGTCGGCCTGCTGCATGCGGACGTACGCGGCGACTTCAGTCTCACGCAGCTGCTCGCCGCGGAGCCGGGAAACCTGAAAGCGCTCAACAACGGCTGCCAGGCGCTGAAAAAGCGCGGTGCAGCGTGGCTGAAAGGCGAAGGCGAAAAGCAGGGCGCGTTCGAGTGGTATGCCGACCTGCGCTATGCGGGGCAGAATTTCGAGCTGATACTCGAACTGGCCGGAGAGAAACTGGATGAGCGTGCGCTCTCGTCGCTCGTCTCCGCGTTCCATCATCGGCACAAGGACTACTACGGCTACGACATGCCGGGGCAGCGTGTCGAGATCGTCAATCTCCGGCTCGTCGTGATCGTCGCGCGCCGTTCACCGCCGGCTGAAACCGCGCGCCGGAAGAGCGGCGGGCTGGATCAGGCGCTGATAGAGAAACGCAAGGTGTGGTATCCGGAGACGGGTTTCAGAATGACGCCGGTGTATGACCGGGACCGGCTCCCGGCCCAGTGCCGGCTGGAAGGGCCTGCGATCATCGAGCAGATGGATGCCACGACCGTCGTGCCACCCAAGGCGCGCGTGAAGAACGACGCCTACGGCTATCTGCACATGGAGCTCGAGCCGCTCAAGGAAAAAGGAAAAGCCGCATGGGCCGCCGCGTAGATCCGATCCGGGCCGAGGTGGCGGCGCGCTTTCTGCTTGCGACCGCCGAGGAAATGGGCGCGACGCTGATGCGCACCGCGTTCTCCCCGAACATCAAGGAGCGGGCCGATTGCTCCACGGCGATCTTCGATCGCAGCGGAGAAGTGATCGCGCTGGCGCAGCGCGTGCCCATCCATCTCGGGTCGATGGTCGGCGCCGTGGCCGAGATCCTGAAACGCTACCCGGAGAAGCAGATCAGTCCCGGCGACATGTTCATGGCCAACGATCCGTACAACGGCGGCGGAACGCATCTGCCGGACATCAATGTCGTCGCGCCGGTATTCATGGGCAAGCGCATCGTCGCCTACGTCGCCAACATCGCGCATCACGCCGACGTGGGCGGCATGGTGCCGGGCTCCGAAGCGGCCGTGTGCCAGTCGATTTACCAGGAAGGCCTGCGCATACCGCCGGTGCGCATCATGAAGGCGGGCGAGATCAACCGCGACGTGCTCGACATACTGCTGCTCAACTCGCGCACGCCGGACGAGCGCGTCGGGGACGTGAAGGCGCAGTTTGCGGCGAATACCGTCGGTGCGCGCAGCGTGATGTCGCTCTTCGGGCGCTGGGGCGTGAAGGAAACGGAAGCCACCATCGCCGGCTACCTCGATTTCACCGAAAAGCGTTTCCGTGCCGCAATCGACCGCTTGCCGCCGGGCACGTACGAGGCGGAGGATTACCTCGACGGCAACGAGCCGGGCAGCATGGCGAAGATTCGTCTCAAGCTCACCACCGGCGGCGGGCGGTTGCACTTCGACTTCACGGGCTCGGCGCCGCAACTGCTGTCCGCGCGCAACATTCCTTACCGTGCGCTGCTTGCGACGGTGTACACGGTCGCCAAGTGCCTGCTCGATCCGGAAGTCCCGGCGAACGCGGGGTACTACCGCACGCTCGACGTGCACGCCGCGCCCGGGACGGTCGTCTGCCCGGTGCCCCCGGCCGCGATCGGCTGCCGCTCGATTTCGGCTGCGGTGCTGGGCGACGTGATTGCGTGCGCGCTCTCGCAGGCGATGCCGGACCGCGCGCTCGCGGGCAGCGGACCGCACCACCTGTACGTGCTGTCGGGCACCGACCCGCGCACCGGTGCGTACTTCGTCGATTACGAGACTCTCGCGGGCGGGATGGGCGCGCGTGCGGAGCGCGGCGGCGTAGATGCCGTACGAGTGCATGCATCGGGCTCGTCGAATCTGCCGATCGAAGCGCTCGAACATGCGTATCCCTTCCGCGTCGAGCGTTATGCGCTGCGCGACGGGTCCGGGGGTGAGGGACGGTATCGCGGCGGCGCGGGCGTCGTTCGCGATTACCGCGTGCTGGCCGACGACATCGTCGTCAGCCTTTCCTCGGAGCGGCAGCACGTGTGTGCCCCCGGCATGGCGGGCGGCGGCGACGGTGCCGCGGGCGTCTTCGAGCTGAACCCCGGCACGACCGAAGCGTGTACACTGCCTTCGGCAGCCGCCGATGTCCGGCTGCCGCGCGGGTCGGTGCTGAGGATCAGTACGCCCGGCGGTGGCGGTTATGGGCCGGCCGGGAAGCGGGTCACTGTTGTCGATGGCAAAGCGTGAGAGGACAGCCATGAACGACCGGGTCATCGAGTTCGATACGCTTGCCGCAGCGCGTTCCCATTTTCCCGCGCTCGAACGATGGACGTACATGGACCTGTCGGGTCGTGGGGTATTGTCCCGGGAGACCCGCGCTGCCCTCGATGCACACCTCGACGAGCGCATGCTCAACGGCGGCACGAAGGAGGAATTCTTCGAGCTGATCGAGCGCACGCGGTCGCGCTTCGCCACGCTGGTGAACGCGCAGCCCGACGAAATCGCTTTTACCAAGAACGTCTCCGAAGGCCTCAACATGATAGCCGGCGCGGTGGCCTGGCGCGCCGGAGACAACGTGGTCGTGTGTCCCGAGCTCGAGCACCCGAACAACGTATATGTCTGGCTCAACCTTCAGCGCCTGGGCGTCGAAGTCCGTACCGTCGCGTCACGCGCCGGTCACATTCCCGTCGAGGACATGGTTGCTTGCATGGATGGGCGCACGAGGATTGCCACCGTATCAACCGTCACTTTCGCGCCGGGTTTCCGCACGGAAGTGGAGCGTCTGGGCCGTGCATGCCGCGACCGCGACGTGCTGCTCCTCGTCGACGGCGCGCAGTCGGTGGGCGTCCTGCATACGGACGTGGTTGCCTCTCACATCGACGCTCTCGCGGTGTCCGCGCAAAAAGGCCTCCTTGCGCTCTACGGCATCGGCTTCCTGTACTGCCGCCGCGCTTGTGTGGAGCGGCTCCACCCAGCATACCTCGCGCGCTTCGGCGTCGATCTCGGCGAAGCGCACGAAGCGGCGATGGGCGAGCATGCCTTTCGTCTCGCGCCCGGCGCACGGCGATTCGATCTCGGCAACTACAACTTTGCCGGTGCCGCGGCCGTCGACGCGTCGCTTGCTCAGTTGCTCGCATGGGACACGCGCCGCATCGAGAGCCGGGTGGTGCAGCTCGCGCATGCGCTCGCACGCGGCTTCATCGAGATCGGTCTGACCGTCGCGGGCGGAGAGCCGGGCGATCACCTCGCTCACATCGTTACCATTGGCGCGATGAGCAAGAGCCACTACCATACCGATGACGAGCGTTACAACCGGCTCTACGAGCATCTCGTGGCGAACCGCGTGAAGCTTTCAATACGCCGCGGCATGCTCCGCTTCTCGCTGCACGTGTACAACGACATGGACGACGTCGAGCGCGTCCTCGACCTCGCGCGAGGATGGCTCAAGACAGAACGCAGGAGCTGAACGACCCACGAAACAACCGAAGGAGGAGAACATGTACGGATGGCGTGGACGCATAGGTCTGCTGGTGCCTTCGATCAATACCACCATGGAAACCGAGTTCTGGCGCATCGCGCCGGAAGGGGTTTCCGTGCACACGGCGCGCATTTCGGGAGGACGCCACGGCACGCCCGAAGAGCTGCGCGGCATGGAGGAGGCGAGCAAGCAGGCGGCGCGCGACGTGGGGATGATCGAGCCCGACGTCATCGTCTACGGCTGCACGAGCGGCAGCTTCTTCGAGGGGCCGCAGTGGAACGCGCGCATCAGCGAGCAGCTCTCGCAGATCGCAAAGGCGCCGACGGTCACGACCGCCGGCGCGATGGCTGCATGCCTCATGACGGCCGGTCACCGGAAGGTCGACGTGGTTACCCCGTACGTGGACGTGACCAACGAGCGGCTCAAGCAGTTTCTGAAGGCCCATGGCGTCGAAGTGAGCAAGCTCGGCACGTTCGACATGCTCGACATGTTCGACCACGCCAAAATCCAGCCCGACGAGATCTATCGCAAGGTGAAGGAGATCACGACGCCGGACGCCGAGGCGGTGTTCGTCGCGTGCACGCAACTGCGCGCGCTCGAAGTGCTCGACCTGCTCGAGCGCGACCTCGGCAAGCCGGTCTACTCAGCCGTTCAGGCCTCGGCATGGCAGGCCTATCAGGCGATGAACGTAGATCCGGGAATCACCGATTGTGGCAGTCTGTTGCGGTGCCTGTCGGAGCCCGGCGGCGCGCGCAAAGCCGTGCTGAGGCAGTCGGCGTGACTCGCACGTGAGAGGGGGGCGGCCGACGCGGAGTAGTTCGAGCGCCGTCGTAGAGTAGAGCATCGATCCACGACATCCGGAGGGGGATATGAGATCGAGAACCGGCTGGGCCTGCTGTATCCTGTTTGCGCTGTGTGCTGCCAGCGTCGTGTCGGCGGCCGAATATCCGACGCGCGCGATACGCTACGTCGTCGCGTTTGCGCCGGGCGGCGTGAACGACATCCTGGCGCGCATCATCGGACAGAAGCTGAACGAGTCGTGGGGGCAGGCAGTCGTTGTCGACAACCGGCCCGGCGCCGGGGGCAACGTCGGCGCCGAACTGGTCGCGAAGTCGGCGCCCGACGGCTACACCCTGCTCAACATCAGCACGGCGCACGCCATTTCCCAGACGCTGTACAGCAAGCTGAACTACAGCCTCGAGAGAGACCTCACCGGTGTCGTGCTGCTCGGCGGCTCTCCGCTCATCATGGCGATCAACCCCTCCCTTCCCGCCAGGAATGTCGGCGAGCTCGTCACGTGGGCGAAAAGCAACCGGCTCATCTACGCGTCCGGCGGCGTCGGCGTGATCAGCCATCTTTCGATGGAAATGTTCAAGCATGCGACGAAGATCGACGCGACCCACGTGCCGTACAAAGGGGCGGGGCCGGGCATGGCCGACCTCATCGGCGGTCAGGTGCACGTGATGGCCAATGCGATACCGGAGCTTTTCCCGCACGCGAAAGGCGGGCGGTTGCGAATCATCGGCATCATGGCTGAACAGAGACATCCGTTCATGCCCGACGTCTCAACGTTTCCCGAGCAGGGCTACAAGGACTTCGTGATGAGCAACTGGGTGGCGATCGTCGCGCCTGCAGGTACCCCGCGTGAGACGATCCAGAAGCTGAACGGCGAAGTGAACAGAATACTGAAACAGCCCGACGTACTCAGCAAGCTGAAAGAGCAGGGATTCGACCCGCTCGGCGGCACGCCGGACGAGATCAATCGCCTGATCAAGGCCGAGGTCGAGCGGTTCGGCATCGCCGTGAAGGCTTCCGGAGCAAGAGCGGACTGATCGAGCGCGCGGGAACGCGTTTTGCGAGGCAGGTGGCGCAAGGTTTTCGCTGCCACGCCGCCTGGGTAACTCGATGACGCGTCCCTGGAAAATCACTCTTGCCGTTTTCGCAATCCTGATCGCAGCGCTCGTCGCTTTCGCGTTTCTCTTCGACTGGAACCTGCTCAAGCCTTACGTCGAGCGCAAGGTCGCGGAGAAGACCGGCCGCGAGTTCCTCATCAAGGGCGATCTGCACGTGCGCCTCGGGCTCAATCCGCTCGTCACTGCCGAAGGGCTCACGCTGGCCAATGCGCCGTGGGGAACGCGGCAGCCGATGGTGAGCGTGGACAACCTCGCGTTTCGCGTGAACCTGTGGCACCTGATCCGGGGCGAAATCGTCCTGCCCGAAGTTTCGGCTTCGCATCCGAACGTCATCATCGAGCGCAGCAAGGACGGCAAGGCGAACTGGGAGCTCACGGAGAAGCACGAAAAGGAAGGCACTGCGCCGAAAATCGGCCGGCTGACGCTCGATCAGGGCACCGTCGTCGTGCGCCTTCCGGCGAGCCAGATCGATCTCACGATAGACGTGTCGAGCGAGAGCAAAGGCGCCGACATCCGCGAGGTGCCCATAGACTTCAAGGCGCGCGGCACGTTCAAGGGATTGAAGTCGAGCGCCCAGGGACAGGGCGGCGCGATCGTTTCTCTCGCCGACCGCAGCCTGCCTTATCCCGTCAAGGCGGAAGCGCAGATCGGCACCACGCGCGGCAAAGTCGACGGCACCATCACCGGCGTCGCGGTGCTCGCGGCGATGAACATCGATCTCGATCTCCGCGGCGATGATCTCTCGGCGCTTTATCCCATCCTCGGCATCGTGGTGTTTCCTTCGCCGGCGTATCACGTTTCCGGGAAGGTGGTGCACGAGGGCAAGACGTGGGACTTCAACGGCTTCAAGGGCAAGGTCGGCAACAGCGACCTGCGCGGCAGCCTGCGCCTGGATCGAGGCGGGCCGCGTCCCAGGTTGAGCGGCGATCTTGTGTCGACCAAGCTCGATCTCACCGATCTGCAGGGATTCATAGGGCCGAAGAAAGCGCCGCGGCCCGAGGAGGCGCCGGCGGAGAAAGAACGCAAGGCGAAGGCGGCCGAACGGCAGCGCACGCGCCTGCTGCCCGACCAGGACTACAACCTCGAGCGGCTGCGCGCCATGGACGCCGACATCAGGTTCAAGGGCGAGTCGATCGTCAACGAGAAGGCGCCCGTGGACCACGTCACCGTGCACGTGAAGGTCGACGACGGGCTGCTCACGCTCGATCCGCTCGATTTCGGCGTGGCGGGCGGAAAGATAGCGTCGACCATCAAGCTCGACGGCCGCAAAGAGGTGCCCGCCGCCGACGCGCGGATCGACGTGAGCCGTCTGCATCTCGGGCGCCTTTTTCCCGGCAATGAGATGATGAAGACGAGTTCCGGCCTGATCGGCGGCAGAGCCGAGATCAAAGGGTCTGGAAAATCGTTCGGCGGGCTGCTCGGCTCGACGAACGGGCGCGCTACCGTCCTGATGTCCGGAGGTCAGATCGATGCGTTCATCATGGAGGTGCTCGAGCTCGACGGCGCGCAAATCCTGAGATATCTCTTTGCGCGCGACACGAAGAAGACGGAGCCGCTGCGCTGCGCCGTGCTCGACTTTCCTATCAAGGAGGGCATCGCGCGCAGCGAGGCGTTCGTCCTGGACACGGAAGAGACGGAAGTGGTCGGCGACGGCCAGATCGATCTGCGCGACGAGAAGCTCGATCTCAAGCTCACCCCGCGCGCCAAGCATCCGAGCATATTGAGCCTGCGCTCCCCCATACACATCCTGGGGACGTTCAAGCAGCCGAAGGTGCGGCCGGACAAGATGCTCGCCGTGCGCGCCGGCGCGGTCGTGCTGGGAGCGCTCGTCAATCCCATCGTCGCGCTCATACCGCTGGTGGAAACAGGGCCTGGCAAAGACGCCAACTGTCAGGCGCTGCTCGACGAAGCAAAGCGCGGACAGGGCAAACCAGCGAAGGCCGCCAGCGCAAGACCGGCAAATTAGTAGAAGCTGTCTCAGAAATCCCTGTAACCGCCGATAGACGCAGATAAACGTCGATCCTGGGATGTAATCGTTGCTCTATCTGTGTTCATCGGCGTTCATCTGTGGTTGCTGAGAACTTATATTTTTGAGATGGCCTCTAGGCATGAACGCCACGCGCGGCGTTCGAAAAAAAGCCGGGGATGCTTCCCCGGCCGAGAGAGCGAAAGGTCATTATTGACGGCGTTTACGCGCCGCTCCACCTAATGCCAGCAAGCCGGTTGCGAGCAATGCCATCGTGCCGGGCTCCGGGATCGGCCCCACGAGCGGCGGCTGTCCCGACGGCTGGAACGCATTCGCGAACGTTGCCGTGCCGTTGATCACCGCCATCGTGCCCTCTGTGAACGTCGCCGCGTTGGTGCGGATGATCAGCAGATAGCTCGACTCGCCCGGATCGATCTTGCCCGTTCCCGACGTGCCCGGCAGGAAGTCGAAGCCCACTACGCCCAACAGGTCGCGATCGCCGCTGAACGCCGCCTGGCCGCCCGCGACGAAACCGTCGAACGCCGCGTTGGTTTGCATCACGTTGGTGATGAACGCGTTGTTAAAATCCGCGCCCGTGATCCTGCCCAGCGCGTCCGTCGAACCGCTGCTGTTGGTCACCTGGTAATAGAAGTCCAGGTTCGGACCCGCTTCAGGCCCATCGACGACCGCGGTGCGATACGTTCCCGACCAGTGAGGCGTCGTCAGCGTGCCGCTCGCGGCGGCCAGCACCGCTCCGCCCGGCGCCGAGGCGACGATGTCGACGGCCAGCGGCCCGCCGCCAGGCAGCAATACCGTCGCTTGGACGGTCCCGGCGAGACCCGCTCCCAGTGCTGCAACTGCAATACTTACGGCCTTGAGTTTCATAAACATCCCCTGTTTCCAAGATTGAAGTGATGCCTCCTCGCGGAAAGCACGGTTTGTTAGAGCAGTCGCAGTGCCTGAGGGGTGTTATGACGATCGGATTAGTACGAAAATACTACGCACGCGTCATATTCGGGAAACCGGCCGTACGGCAGGTTGGTGATCCTCATGCGGGACGCCGGGCGCTTCCAGTCCGGCCAGCTTTTGCTCCCATTGCCAGGCATGCTGGACGATCTGGCGCAAATCGGCATAGCGCGGCTTCCATCCCAGCCGCTCTCTGGCGCGCGTGGAATCGGCCACCAGGCGCGCCCGGTCGCCGGGCCGGCGCGCGGCCTCGACGATCTTCAGCGGCTTGCCGGTGACGGTGCGCACGGCATCGATGACTTCCTGCACCGAGAAGCCTTCGCCGTTGCCGAGGTTGTACACCGCGCTCCTTGCAGTGCGCTCGAGCTCGTCGAGCGCGAGCAGATGCGCCGAGCACAGATCGAGCACGTGGATGTAATCGCGCATGCAGGTGCCGTCCGGCGTGGGATAGTCGCGTCCGAACACGCTGATCGATGTCCTGCGTCCCGATGCGGCTTGCAGGAGCAGCGGAATCAGATGGCTCTCCGGATCATGCCCTTCGCCGATGCGGGCGAGCGGATCGGCGCCGGCCGCGTTGAAATATCGCAGGCAGCACGACTTCAGGTCGTACGCGCGGTCGTAATCCTGCAGCACCTGCTCGACCATCCACTTCGAGCGTCCGTACGGATTGATGGGATTCTTCGGATGATCTTCGGTGATCGGATCGTCCGATTTGCCGAATATTGCCGCGGTGGAGGAGAAGACGAATCGCAGCACGCGATGCCGCACCATCGCATCGAGGAGATTCATCGTGTTCGTGAGGTTGTTGCGGTAATACTTCGCCGGCTGCTCTACCGATTCGCCCACCTGGATGAAGGACGCGAAGTGCATTACGGCATCGGGCCTGCGATCGGCGAGCATGCCGTCGAGCAGCTTGCTGTCCTCGAGCGTGCCGGCGACGAACTCGCCGCCGAGAACCGCCTCCTCGTGGCCGGAAGAGAGATCGTCGAGCACGATGATTTCGTGCCCGGCTTCCATCAGCGTCAATACCATGTGCGAGCCGATGTAACCGGCGCCGCCGACGACGAGAACCTTCATTGATGCCTTTCTGCGCGGGAACTGTCGGGCTCCGCCGCGTCACCCGGCACGAGCACGCGCGCGACTGCGCCTGTCTTGTTGTATGCAGTCACGACGCGCGAGCCGACGGTTGCAGCCATGCCTGTGTGACAAAGCGCAACGCATGCGCCGCCGAAGCCTGCGCCGGTCAATCGCGCGCCATAAACCCCGGAATCGCGCTGGAGCAGTTCCACGAGCTGGTCGAGAGCCGTCACCGAAACGGCATAGTCGTCGCGCAGGCTGCCGTGCGAGGCGTTCATGAGCCGCCCGAATTCGGCTGCACTCACGCCGCGGACCGCTTGCAGCACGCGCTCGTTTTCGGTGATGACGTGTCGTGCGCGCAGGGAAAGCGGCGCAGGCAGCCGTTCGGCAGCCGTGGCATCCATGACGTCGCGTAAGGCCGGGACGCCAAGCGCCCTGGCCGCCGACTCGCATTCGCCGCGCCTTTCGCTGCAGGCGCTGTTCGCGAGGGTGCGCGGTATGCCGGAATCGACGACCAGGATCTCGCTGTCCGCGGGCAGCGGCAGCACACGCCGCTCCAGCGTCCGCGTGTCGAGAAACAGCATCCGGGCATCCCGCGCGAGGCTCGACGCCACCCGATCCGTGATGCTGCAGTGAACGCCGGTGTGCCTGATCGCGGCTTGCTGCGCGCGCCGGGCGATGGCGACGTCATCCCAATGCGCGGCGAACAGTTTTCCCAGCGCACGCAGCGCGGCGACCTCGAGCGCGGCGCTAGACGACAGGCCCACGCCGGTCGGTACGCTCGACACGATGTGTATGTCCAGCGGAGCGACGGACACGCCTGCAGCGACCGTTTCGCGCACGCAACCGTACACACAGCTCGCGAAGCGCTCTGCCGGCGGACCATCCAGCGTGAAACGCGCAAGCCGGTCGAGATCGGCGGAGTACACCGCGAACTCCGCGCCGCCGTTCGGCCACGCAGCGACGCGCGCGCGTTGCGGAATCGTCATCGGCAGCACGTACCCGTCGTTGTAATCGGTGTGCTCGCCGAGCAGGTTCACGTGCCCCGGTGCCTCGGTGACGACGGATGGGCTGTGATTGAAAATCGCTTCGAAGGTTTTCACGTCGGCTTACGGCGCATCGATGTCGACCGCGATCTCCTGCAACTCGCGCGCCTTGGCGCTCGTCGGGCGGGATCCGGAGCTGCCGCAGGTGCCACCGCACGGGATGAAAGCGCCCTCTGCACGGCGCCACGCGCTTGCGCCCGACGCGCGGGCTTCGCGCCTGCAACGGACGTGACGACGGACGATGCAATGCCCATACCGCCGGTTGGCGCCGGGCACCCGAACTTCGTCGCGTGCAAGGGGTCTATCGGCCGCGTACTGAGCCCGAGGCGCGCCCCGGGGCTGCAGCCGCGGCGGGCATGCCCGCGTGCGGCTCATGCGGTACTTAAAACCGGGGAAGCCGGTGTCGCTTGGATTCGGGTGGATTTTTTGTTACACTTCAAGGCTCTGTAAATAGATGGGCGGTTCGCCCATTTTTTGTTTGTGGCGCTCGATTTATGGATTTGCATCAACTGGTCGGAAAAACTCTGGAGGGGCTCGGGTACGAGCTCGTCGATCTGGAGCGTTCGGCGAAAGGCCGGCTGATGCGCGTCTTCATAGACAGGCCCGGCGGCGTGAAGCTCGACGATTGCGCGGCGGTAAGCCAGCATCTCTCCCGTGTGCTCACGGTGGAGAAGGTGGATTACGACCGCCTGGAGATCTCTTCGCCCGGTCTCGACCGGCCGCTGAAGAACGAAAAGGATTTTGTGCGTTTCGCCGGCCTTCAGGCGCGCGTCAAGCTGCGCGTGCCGATAGAAGGGCAGCGGAACTTTGTGGGAGTGCTGCGGCACGCCGAGGGTGGCAAGGTGCAGCTCGAGGTCGATGGCCGCGTGGTCACCATCGACCTGGGCAACCTGGAAAAAGCCCGGCTGGTGCCCCAGTTATAGCAGGAGTCATGATGAGCCGCGAAATATTATTGCTCGTAGACGCGCTGGCGCGCGAGAAGAACGTCGAAAAGGAAATCGTCTTCGGCGCGCTGGAGCTCGCTCTGGCCTCTGCGACTAAGAAACGCTTCAACGAGGACGTCGAGGTCCGCGCCCACGTCGACCGCACGACGGGCGATTTCTCGTTTTTCCGCCGCTGGGAAGTGGTCGCCGACGAGGTCATCGAGGCGCCGTCGCGCCAGTACATGCTGAGCGAGGCCAAAGAGCAGAATCCCGATGCGCAGCTCGGCGATTTCGTCGAAGAGCCGCTCGGCGGTCTCGAGGTCGGCCGCATCGGCGCGCAGACGGCGAAACAGGTGATCCTGCAGAAGATCCGCGACGCGGAGCGCGAGCAGATCCTGAACGATTTCCTGGCGCGCAAGGAGCATCTGGTGACCGGCGTCATCAAGCGCATGGAGCGGGGAAACGCCATCGTCGAGTCCGGCCGCCTGGAAGCCATGCTTCCGCGCGACCAGATGATCCCGAAGGAAAATCTGCGCATCGGCGACCGCGTTCGCGCATTCATCTGGAAAATCGATCGCGCGAGCCGCGGGCCGCAGCTGCTGCTGTCGCGCACCGTGCCGGAGTTTCTGGTGAAGCTGTTCGAGCTGGAAGTGCCCGAGCTGGAAGACGGCCTGCTAGAAATCAAGGCCGCAGCCCGTGATCCGGGCTCGCGCGCGAAAATCGCGGTGCATTCGAACGACAGCCGAATCGATCCCATAGGCACGTGCGTCGGCATGCGCGGCTCGCGTGTGCAGGCGGTGACCTCGGAGCTCGCCGGCGAGCGTGTCGACATCGTGTTGTGGAATGCCGATCCGGCGCAGTTCGTCATCAACGCGCTGGCGCCCGCCGAAGTGAGCAAGATCACGGTGGACGAAGAAAAGCACAGCATGGACATCGTGGTGGACGAGGAAAACCTCGCTCAGGCGATAGGCCGCAGCGGCCAGAACGTGCGACTCGCGAGCGAGCTCACCGGCTGGGAGCTCAATATCATGACGCCGGAAGAGTCGGCGAAGAAGAGCGAGGAAGAATCGTCCCGCATGCGCAACCTGTTCATGGACAAGCTCGACGTCGATGAGGAGGTCGCCGAGATCCTGGTGCAGGAAGGCTTTTCCACGCTTGAAGAAGTGGCCTACGTGCCGCTCAACGAAATGCTCGAAATCGAGTCCTTCGACGAAGCGACTGTGAACGAGCTGCGCAGCCGCGCGCGCAATGCGCTGCTGACGCAGGCGATCGTGAGCGAGGAAAAAGTCGAGCACGACATCACCGACCTGCTGAAGGTCGAGGGCATGGACAACGACACTGCGCGCCTGCTTGCATCCAAGGGCATAAGCACGCAGGAAGAGCTGGCGGACCAGGCGACCGAAGACCTGGTTGAGCTGACGGGACTGGAAGCCGAGCGCGTCAAGCAGCTGATCATGGCTGCGCGCGCACCGTGGTTTGCTGAAAACAACGCGTGAAGGGCTGAGCACTCATAGATGGCGCAGATCAACGTTACGCAATTCGCTAAAGAGCTTGGGCTGCCGCCCGCGCTGCTGATCGAGCAGCTGCAGGCGGCGGGAGTCAAGAAAGCGCTCGACGCGGACACGTCGCTCACCGAGCGCGACAAGACTCAGCTCCTCGATTATCTGCGGCAGGCGCACGGCGCCGCACAGGCCAAGCAGAAGATCACGCTCACGCGCCGCCAGACCACCGAGATCAAGAAGGCGGACAGCACCGGCAAGTCGCGCACCATCCAGGTCGAGGTGCGCAAGAAGCGCGTGCTGGTGAAGCGCGAGACGCCGGAGCCGGAAGCGGCCGAAGCTGCACCGCCCAAGCCGGTCGTGGATGCCGAGCAGACCGCGCTGCGCGAGGCGGAGGCCCAGCGGCAGGCCGAGCTCACCGCACGGCAGGCCGAAGACGCGCAGAAAGCGCAGGAGCGCCGGAAGAAGGCCGCGGAAGCCGTTGCAGAGGCCCAGGCTGAGGCGGAGGCGAAGACCGCGGAAGCCGCCAAGGCAGCCGAGGCGGCGGCAGCGACGCCTGCCGCAGCCGCAGCGCCCGGAACGCCCGGCGGGCCGCCGGTCGAAGGCACGCTGCACAAGCCTGCGGCCAAGCCTGCAGACAAGGACAAGAAAGCCGTCAAGAAGGCGAAGCCGAGCGTGTGGCGCGACGAGGCTGCGAAGCGTCGCACGATCAAGACCCGCGGCGATGCGGGCGGCGGCCTCGGCTGGCGCGACCGCAGGGGCGGCCGTCATGGTCACCGCGACGAAGGCGATCAGCAGCACGGCTTTGCCGCGCCCACCGAGCCGTTGGTGCGCGAGGTGACCGTACCGGAGACGATCACCGTCGCCGACCTGGCGCACAAGATGTCGGTGAAGGCGGCCGAAGTCATCAAGGCGCTTATGAAGCTCGGCATGATGGTCACGATCAACCAGGTGATCGATCAGGACACGGCGATCATCGTAGTCGAGGAAATGGGCCACAAGGCGGTGCGGGCCAAGCTCGACGATCCCGATGCGTTCCTCGCGGAAGCCTCCGAGACGCATGCGGAAATCAAGCTGGAGCCGCGAGCTCCGGTGGTGACCGTGATGGGCCACGTCGACCACGGCAAGACCTCGCTGCTCGACTACATTCGCCGCACGCGCGTCGCGAGCGGCGAAGCGGGCGGCATCACGCAGCATATCGGCGCGTATCACGTCGAGACGCCGCGCGGCATGATCACCTTCCTCGACACGCCGGGTCACGAGGCGTTCACGGCCATGCGCGCGCGCGGCGCGAAGCTGACCGACATCGTGGTGCTGGTGGTGGCCGCCGACGACGGCGTCATGCCGCAGACCATAGAAGCGATACATCACGCGAAGGCCGGCAAGGTGCCCATCGTGGTGGCGCTCAACAAGATCGACAAGCCCGAAGCCAACGCCGAGCGCGTGAAGCAGGAGCTGGCGACGCACGAAGTCGTGCCCGAAGAGTGGGGCGGCGACACCATGTTCGTCGAAGTGTCGGCGAAGAGCGGCGTCGGCATCGATCATCTGCTCGAGCGCATCCTGTTGCAGGCCGAAGTGCTCGAGCTCAAGGCCCCGACGGACACGTTTGCAAAAGGCATCGTCGTGGAAGCGCGCCTGGACAAAGGCCGCGGACCGGTTGCGACGATACTCGTGCAATCGGGAACGCTGAAGCGCGGCGACGTGCTGCTCGCGGGCGCGGTCTTCGGCCGCGTGCGCGCCATGCTGGACGAAGCGGGGCACAACATCGATCAGGGCGGTCCTTCCATCCCGGTCGAAGTGCTCGGATTGTCCGATGTGCCAGTCGCCGGCGCCGATGTGATGGCGCTGGGTGACGAGCGCAAGGCGCGCGAGATCGCGCTGTTCCGCCAGGGCAAGTTCCGCGACGTGAAGCTCGCGAAGCAGCAATCCGCCAAGCTGGAGAACATGTTCGACCAGATCGGCGAAGGCGAGAAGAAGACGCTGACGATCATCATCAAGGCCGACGTGCAGGGTTCGTACGAAGGTCTCGCGCACGCGCTGTCGAGGCTGTCGACCGACGAAGTAAAAGTGAACATCGTGCACTCGGCGGTGGGCGGCATCACGGAATCCGACGTGAATCTTGCGCTCGCCTCGAAAGCCGTCATCATCGGCTTCAATGCGCGCGCCGATGCGGCCGCGCGCAAGCTCGCCGAGAGCAGCGGCGTGGATATCCGCTACTACAACATCATCTACGAAGCGGTGGATGAGATCAAAGCGGCCCTCTCGGGCATGCTGTCGCCCGAGCGCAAGGAGAGCATCATCGGCCTGGTGGAAATACGCCAGGTGTTCAAGATCTCGCGCATCGGGACGGTCGCAGGCTGTTTCGTCGTCGACGGTACGGTCAAGCGCGGTGGCAAGATCCGCGTGCTGCGCGACAACGTGGTGATCCACGACGGCGAGCTCGATTCGCTGAAGCGCTTCAAGGATGACGTGCGCGAGGTGAAGGCGGGCTTCGAGTGCGGCCTTTCGGTGAAGAACTTTAACGATCTGAAAGTCGGCGACCAGATCGAAGTGTACGAAATCGTCGAAGTCGCAAGAACGCTGCAGTAAGCAGCGTTGCTGCATCCCGGAGGGGCGGAATTTCCGTCCCTCCCGAAGGCCCGTCGCATGCCCAAGGATTTTCCCCGTACCCGCCGTGTAGCGGACCAGATCCAGCGCGAGCTGGCGGACGTCGTGCGCCTCGAGCTCAAGGACCCGCGCGTCGGCATGATCACGATCACCGATGTGGAGGTGACGCCCGATTACGCGCACGCAAAGGTGTTTTATACCCTGCTTGGTGATGCGGCCCGCGCCGAGGAGGCGGGGCAGGGGCTGCGCCGCGCCGCCGGCTTTCTGCGCACCCAGCTTGCGCATCGCCTGAAGTTCCGCACGGTGCCGCAGCTGCAATTCGTCTACGACACTTCCGTCGAGCGCGGGATGAAGTTGAGCCGCCTGATCGACGAGGCGGTCGGCGGACAGAAGCCGCCGCCCGAAGAGTGAGACAGCGTCGCGCCCGCAGCAACCCCGTAGACGGCGTGTTGCTGCTGGACAAGCCGCGTGGCATCACTTCCCAGACTGCCGTTGCGCGCGTGAAGCACCTGTTCGGCGCAGCGAAGGCGGGCCACACCGGCACACTCGATCCGCTCGCAGACGGCTTGCTTCCGGTATGTCTCGGCGAAGCGACGAAATTTGCACAGGGCCTGCTCGACGCGGACAAAAGCTACCGCGCGGTCATTCGGCTTGGGGTGACCACCAGCACGGGCGACATGGAAGGCGAAATCCTTTCCGAACATGCGCCATGCACCGATGCGGCAGCGATAGAGGCTGCGCTCGGAGAGTTCCGCGGTGACATCCTTCAAGTGCCGCCGATGTATAGCGCGCTCAAACGGGCCGGCAAGCCGCTGTATGCCTACGCTCGGGCCGGAACCGACGTTCCCCGTGAGCCGCGCAAGGTGCATATCGGGCGGCTCGTGCTGGAGGCGATCGCCGGGGCCGACGTGACGGTCGTGGTGACGTGCACCAAGGGCACGTATGTTCGCGTGCTCGCCGAAGACATCGGCCAGAGGCTGGGCTGCGGCGCCTGCCTGGCCGGGCTCACGCGCACCGCGGTCGGCGGCCTCCAGCTGGCCCAGGCGGTGTCACTGCCGGCGCTGGACGACCTTGCGCCCGAGGATAGGCCGGCGCTCTTGCTGCCCGTGGACGCGCTGGTATCGGCATTGCCTCGCATTGACCTCGATTCGAGCGAGGCAGGCCACATCACGGCGGGGCGGCCAATAGCCCGAACCGCGAGCCCGGTCGGGCCCCTTGCCCGGGCCTACGGTCCGGGCGGCGAGTTCCTCGGTTTGGTGGCCGGCGAGACGGAGGGTCGCATTGTGCCGAAGCGTCTGGTATCCTCCGCCCCCGTGCCCGCAGCCGCTGTCGAAAATGGCGGCAAAGCTTGAGAAAACGCGGGCTTACAGAGTAAAATAGCCGACTTTTCAGCCGGAGTAGGAAATATGGCGGTCACCACCGTACAAAAGGCACAGCTGGTGCACGACTACCAGCGCGTGCAGGGCGACACAGGCTCACCCGAAGTGCAGATCGCGCTGCTGACCGCGCGCATCACCGACCTGACGGAGCACTTCAAGGCCCACGTGAAGGATCATCACTCGCGTCGCGGGCTGCTCCGCATGGTCAGCCGTCGGCGCAAACTGCTCGACTATCTGCGCAGAACCGACGCCGACAAATACAAAGCAGTCATCGAGCGGCTCGGACTCCGCAAGTAAGGCGGCGCCCGTGTGGGCGATAGCGCTCATCGTCATTCCGACTCTCCGACACGTCTTCACGTTCGCGGCTGCGTGCGCGTTGCGCGAGCGAACGCCCGTCGTTTAATACAAGACCGCCCGTTCAAGCGGTCTTTTTTGTTTGCGGAAAAGGGCACATCTTGACTCCAATAAAGAAAACACTCACCTGGGGACGTCATCAGCTGACGCTCGAGACCGGGGAGATCGCGCGCCAGGCCACCGGCGCCGTGCTGGTCAACATGGAGGACACCATCGTCCTGGTGACCGTCGTCGGCAACAAGAAAGCTGACAGCGGCAAAGACTTCCTGCCGCTCACGGTCGACTACCAGGAGCGCACGTATGCCGCCGGCAAGATACCCGGCGGCTTCTTCAAGCGGGAAGGGCGCCCGTCAGAGAAGGAAATCCTGACGTCGCGGCTCATCGACCGTCCTATACGTCCGCTGTTCCCGGAAGGCTTCTATCGCGAAGTGCAGGTCATCGCGACGGTGATGTCGTCCAACAGCGAGGTCGACTCCGACATCGCTGCGATGATAGGCGCTTCGGCGGCGCTTGCAGTTTCGGGCATACCGTTCGATGGCCCGATAGGCGCGGCGCGCGTGGGCTACATGGACGGTCAGTACGTGCTCAACCCGACTGCCACCGAGCTCAAGTCCAGCCAGCTCAACCTCGTCGTCGCCGGCACCCAACAGGCGGTGCTGATGGTGGAATCGGAAGCCAACGAGTTGCCCGAGGACGTCATGCTCGGCGCCGTGGTGTACGGCCACCAGCAGATGCAGCAGGTCATCGACGCCATCAACGAGCTCGCCGACGAAGCCGGCAAGCCGCTGTGGGACTGGGCGCCGCCCGCAAAGAACGAGCAGCTCATCAGCCAGCTGCAGCAAATGGCCGAGGCCGACCTGCGCGAGGCGTATCGCATCAAGCAGAAGAGCGCCCGCAGCGAGCGCGTGGACGAGATCCGCAGCCGCGTGCTGGAAGCGCTGGTGCCTGCCGGCTCCGGCACCGAGCTCGAGAACCAGGTCAAGAGCGAGTTCAGCAATCTCGAGGCGCGCATCGTGCGTCTGCAGATCCTCGACGGCGAGCCGCGCATCGACGGCCGCGATACGCGCACCGTGCGCCCGATCACCATTCGCACCGGCGTGCTGCCCCGCGCGCACGGCACCGCGCTGTTCACGCGCGGAGAAACCCAGGCGCTGGTCACGGCGACACTCGGCACGTCGCGCGACGAGCAGATCATCGACGCGCTCCAGGGCGAATACCGCGAGCGCTTCATGCTGCATTACAACTTTCCTCCGTACGCGACGGGTGAGACCGGCCGCGTCGGCTCGCCGAAGCGCCGCGAAATCGGCCACGGACGCCTCGCCAAGCGCGCGTTGCTTGCCGTGCTGCCAACAGCCGAAGAGTTCGGTTATTCGCTGCGCGTGGTTTCCGAAATCACGGAGTCGAACGGCTCCAGCTCCATGGCTTCGGTGTGCGGCGGCTGCCTCGCCCTGATGGATGCGGGCGTGCCGATGAAGTCGCACGTCGCCGGCATCGCGATGGGCCTCATCAAGGAAGGCAACCGCTTTGCGGTGCTCTCCGACATCCTGGGCGACGAGGATCACCTCGGCGACATGGATTTCAAGGTGGCCGGCACCGACCGTGGCGTGACTGCTCTGCAGATGGACATCAAGATCACCGGCATCACCAAGGAGATCATGCATGCAGCCCTGCAGCAGGCGCGTGAAGGGCGCATGCACATCCTCGAAAAAATGAGGAGCGCCATCGAGACGCCGCGCGCCGAGCTCTCCGCATTCGCGCCGCGCATGATCACCATCAAGATCAAGCCCGACAAGATTCGCGACGTGATCGGCAAGGGCGGCGCAGTGATCCGCGCCATCACCGAAGAAACGGGCACGACGATCGATATCCAGGACGACGGCACCGTGACTATTGCGTCCGTCTCGTCCGAAGGCGGAGAAGCGGCCAAGCGCCGTATCGAAGAACTCACCGCCGACGTGGAAGTGGGCAAGATCTACGAAGGCACGGTCCTCAAGCTGCTGGACTTCGGCGCAATCGTGAGTGTGTTGCCGGGCCGCGACGGCCTGCTGCACATCTCCCAGATCGCGAACGAGCGCGTGAACGCGGTGGCCGATTACCTGAAGGAAGGCCAGGCAGTGCGCGTGAAGGTGCTGGAAGCAGACGAGAAAGGGCGCCTGCGCCTGTCGATGAAAGCAGCCGCAGCAGATGCTCCGCAGCCGCAGGCCGCGCAGTAAGCGGTTTCCGGTTCGCTGAAAAAGCAAAAGGGCAGCCGTGAGGCTGCCCTTTTCGCTTCATGGCCCCGGTTTACTTCGCGACTTGCCGCTCGCGCATTTCATCCAGCGTCTTGCAGTCTATGCACAGCGTCGCCGTCGGCCGCGCCTCCAGACGCTTCAATCCGATCTCGACACCACACGAATCGCAGTAGCCGTAATCACCGGCGTCGATGCGCGCTATCGTCTCCTCGATCTTCTTGATGAGCTTGCGCTCGCGATCGCGGTTGCGCAGCTCGAGCGACATGTCGGACTCCTGGCTGGCGCGGTCGTTGGGGTCGGCGAAGATCGTGGCTTCATCCTGCATCGTGTGCACGGTGCGGTCGATGTCCTGCGAGAGCTCGCGCTTCATTTCCTCCAGCATCCCGCGAAAGTACGCGAGCTGCCGGGGGTTCATATATTCTTCTTTCCCCTTGGGCTTATAAGGGGGGATAGCCTTGTTCAAATCCGAGGCCATGAGGGCATCTATCCCTTAAAAAAATCGCTTTAATAACAGAAATCCACAGGCGTCGCAAGCAAACGCCGCGTCACTTTATGCAAGTCCCATTCCAATTGACCGTGCATGGGTGGGGGAGTATATTACGCGCCTTCTTGGGGCGTCGCACATCTACCCGTTGCCGCCGTCGTCGGTTGCTCGAGAGCGCCCGTAGCTCAACCGGATAGAGCACCGGCCTTCTAAGCCGGGGGTTGTGGGTTCGAGTCCCGCCGGGCGCGCCACGAGCGCGCTCACGTGTTCCTTCAATGGTGGCTGTAGCTCAGCTGGTAGAGTCCCGGATTGTGATTCCGGTTGTCGTGGGTTCGAGTCCCATCAGCCACCCCAGTTTTTCGCCTCGACGCGAAAAACTAAAGCCGTAGCGAGCCCGGCTGCCCTGTCCAATCGGTCAGTCTCACGCTAGTGGTGTCCATCGCGGTTTTTATTTTTGGTGGTCCGCTTGTGGCCACGGCCGCGTTGCTTAATTTTTCGCCGGTTGGCGAAAAATTAGACTGCGCCGTAAACTCGCCCGCTATGCCTTCGTTCTCATCAACCTTTGTTGCTCCCTCTGCCAGTCGCGCTCGCGTTCGGTGGCTCGCTTATCATGCTGCTTTTTGCCTTTGGCGAGTCCGATTTCGAGCTTGATGCGGCCGCGCGTGTAGTGCAAGTCAAGGGGGATGAGGGTATAGCCCGCGCGCTCGACGCTGCCGATGAGGCGGTTGATCTCTGAGGCGTTGAGGAGCAGCTTGCGGGTCCGCGTGGGGTCGGGATGGACGTGTGTAGAGGCCGTTGCCAGCGGCGTGATGTGACAGCCGGTGAGCCAGATCTCGGCGTTGTGGACGATGACGTACGCTTCCTTGAGCTGCACGCGGCCCGCCCTGATCGCCTTGACCTCCCAGCCTTCGAGGGCGATGCCGGCTTCATAGCGTTCCTCGACGAAATAGTCGTGGAACGCTTTCTTGTTCTGTACGATGCTCATGGACGATGGGTCGAAAAAGTGTCTTATTGTACCAGTGCGGACGCCCGCGCCCTCATTGAGGCGATGAGTTGGCCGAAGTAAAGAAATCCATGCTCATTGCGTATTCCGCGGACCAGATGTTCGAGCTGGTGGACGCGGTGCAGCGCTATCCCGAGTTTCTGCCCTGGTGCGCGGCTGCAAGCGTCATACCAGTGGACGAGCGCAAGGTGAACGCGAGCGTGACGATCAACTACCACGGCGTGAAGCAAAGCTTCACCACGCAGAACACACGCACGCCGGCGCAGCAGATCGAGATGCGGCTCGTGGAAGGGCCGTTTCGGTCGCTGGACGGCTGCTGGCGCTTCGCCGCGCTCAACGCAAGCGCATGCAAGATAGAGTTCAGCCTGCACTACGAGTTTTCCAGCAAGCTGCTGGAGAAGCTCGTTGGACCGGTGTTCGGCTACATTGCCAACAGCCTGATCGAGGCTTTTCTCCGCCGCGCCGAGCAGGTCTATGGGCACGCGTGAGACCGATCTAGGCATCGACGTGGTATACGCGACGCCAGTCGCACAACGTGTGTATGCCGTGCGCGTGCCGCCCGGATCGACGGTGCGCGAGGCAGTGCTGCAGTCCGGTATCCTTGTCGATCATCCCGACCTGGACGTCGCGCGTTGCGCGTTCGGCATCTTCGGCGAGCGCGTGGAAGCCGACACCGTGGTGGGCGCGGGAGACCGCGTGGAAATTTATCGTCCGCTGATCGCGGACCCGAAGGAGTCGCGCCGGCGGCGCGCGGTCAAGCGCGCGGCACGCTGACTACTTGCAGTTCGCGTCCACCGCGCGTTGAGCGGAAACCGTCTCCCGCGCGTAGTCGGCGTCCTCGAACACGCTGCGCTCGCCCGTTTTCGGATCCGTCTTGGTGATGCGCGTGCCGGACTGCAGCGACTTCAAATAAGAGCGGGAATTTTCGCAGGCTCTCGTCCGCGCTTCCCGCTCTGCAGCGAGCTTGTCCGTCTTCGCCTGCGCTTCCTGTTTCTCGGTCTGGCGCTTGCGGAAATCCGCTTCCTGCTCTGCCAGCGTTTTCGGTGCGGACGATTGTGTCGTCGACGGTTTCGCTGTTCCGGGCGCCGGCGCCGATGGCACGTTGCGTATGTTCGTCGACTCGGATTTCGTTCCGGCAGGACACTCGGAGCCATAACCGACGACCTTGCCCGCGGCATCGACGCACTTGTTGACCTGCGCGTAGCCGTACGGCGCCGCCAGCGTTCCGGCGGCCCACAATATACAGACGATGAGGCGCCGGAGCGCGAATGCGGAAGCGATCGTTTTCATGAGGGCACCATAGTGATTTTGCCTTGTACAGTCAATCGATTAACGCACGATCCAAGTTGGCGGTTTACGACCTCTTGCGTATAATGCCCGCTTTGCGAAGGATGAAAACATGCGAGTGGTGCATAAAGGCCTGACCTTCGACGACGTACTCCTCATTCCTGCCCGTTCTTCCGTACTTCCCCGCGATGTGGAGCTTCATACCCGGCTCACGCGGCAGATCACCCTGAACATTCCCGTCGTGTCCGCCGCAATGGATACGGTGACCGAATCCCGCCTCGCGATCGCGATCGCTCAGGAAGGCGGCATGGGCATCATCCACAAGAACATGTCGCCGAAAGCGCAGGCGGGCGAAGTCGCGAAAGTGAAGCGCTTCGAGAGCGGCATCGTGAAGGATCCGATCACCATCACCGCCGACATGACGGTGCGCGACGTGCTCAAGCTCACGCAGCAGCATCACATCTCGGGGCTGCCCGTGGTCGACGGCGGCGGCAAGGTCCAGGGCATAGTCACCAACCGCGACCTGAGGTTTGAAACGAATCTCGACCAGCCGGTGAAGAACATCATGACGCCGCGCGACCGCCTGGTCACGGTCCGCGAAGGCGCGCCGCGCGAAGAGGCGATGGCGCTCATGCACAAGCACCGCCTCGAGCGCGTGCTGGTGATCAACAAGAATTTCGAGCTGCGCGGGCTGGTGACGGTAAAGGACATATTGAAGTCCACCGAGCACCCCAACGCGTCCAAGGACAAGATGGGCAGCCTGCGGGTCGGCGCAGCGGTCGGCGTAGGTGAAGGCACCGAGGAACGCGTCGGTGCGCTGGTCGAGGCGGGTGCGGACGTTATCGTTGTCGACACGGCGCACGGCCATTCGGATGGCGTGCTGAAGCGCGTGCGCTGGATCAAGCGCAATTATCCCAAGTCCCAGGTCATCGGCGGCAACATCGCGACCGCGGCGGCTGCGAAGGCCCTCGTCGATCACGGCGCAGACGGCGTCAAAGTCGGCATAGGGCCGGGCTCGATCTGCACGACGCGTATCGTTGCAGGTGTCGGCGTGCCGCAAATTACTGCGATTGCGAACGTGGCGCGCGCGCTCGCCAAGACCGACGTTCCTTTGATCGCGGACGGCGGGATACGGTATTCCGGGGACATTTCCAAGGCGCTCGCAGCAGGCGCGCACTGCGTGATGATAGGCGGCCTGTTCGCCGGCACCGAGGAATCGCCGGGCGAGACGGAGCTGTACCAGGGCCGCTCGTACAAGGCTTACCGGGGCATGGGCTCGCTGGGCGCCATGCAGCAGGGTTCCGCGGACCGCTATTTCCAGGAAGAAGACGAGCTCGACACCGAAAAGCTGGTTCCCGAAGGCGTCGAGGGACGCGTGCCGTACAAGGGCGGGATGGTGCCGCTGATCCAGCAGCTCATGGGCGGCGTGCGCGCGAGCATGGGTTATCTCGGCTGCAACTCGATCGAGGAAGTGCGGCGCAAGGCGGAGTTCGTCGAAATCACGACCGCCGGCATACGCGAATCGCACGTGCACGACGTGCAGATTACCAAGGAAGCGCCCAACTACCGTGTAGAGTGAGGAGTAAAGAGTAAGGGGTGAGGAGCAACGGCGATGAAATGCATTTCACTCCTTACTCCTGACACCTCACTCCTCGCGTCCCGCCAACCATGCACCACGAAAAATTACTGATCCTCGATTTCGGCTCGCAATACACGCAGCTCATCGCGCGGCGGGTGCGCGAGCTGCACGTGTATTGCGAGATTCATCCGTATGACGTCGGCGACGAGTGGGTGAGAAACTATCAGCCGCGCGGCGTCATCCTTTCCGGAGGCCCTGCGTCGGTATGGGAAGGCGGCGCACCGCGCGCGCCTCAGGCGGTATTCGACCTCGGCGTTCCGGTGTTCGGCATCTGCTACGGCATGCAAACGATGGCCGAGCAGCTCGGCGGAAAGGTCGAAAGCGGGCACATCCGCGAGTTCGGCTATGCCGAGGTGCGCGCACGCGGTCACTCGACGCTGCTCAAAGACATACAGGACCGCGCCAACGCAGAGGGGCATGGGCTGCTCGATGTGTGGATGAGTCACGGCGACAAGGTGACGGCCATGCCGCCCGGCTTTGTCGTGATCGCAAGCAACGCAGCCTGCCCGATTGCGGGAATCGGCGATGAGAAGCGCCGCTTCTACGGCGTCCAGTTCCATCCCGAAGTCATGCATACGCTGCAGGGCAAGGCCATGCTCGAGCGGTTCGTGCTCGACATCTGCGCGTTCACGGGCGACTGGACGATGCCCGCTTACGTCGACGAGGCCGTGGGCCATATACGCTCGCAGGTCGGAGCCGACGAGGTGGTGCTCGGCTTGTCGGGCGGCGTGGATTCGTCGGTGGCGGCGGCGCTGATCCACAAGGCGATCGGCAGGCAGCTCACCTGCGTCTTCGTCGACAACGGGCTGCTGCGGCTCAACGAGGCCGAGCAGGTGATGGAAACCTTCGCGCGCAATCTCGGCGTGCATGTCATCCACGTCGATGCGCGCGAGCAGTTCCTCGGGCACCTCAAGGGCGTCACCGATCCCGAGCAGAAGCGCCGCATCATCGGGCGGGAGTTCGTCGAAGTATTCCAGCGCGAGGCGGCGAAGCTTCCCGGCGTGAAGTGGCTGGCACAGGGAACGATCTACCCGGACGTCATCGAGTCCGCCGGCGCGAAGACGAAGAAAGCCCACACCATCAAGTCGCACCACAATGTCGGCGGGCTGCCGGACACGCTGCGTCTCAAGCTGCTGGAGCCGCTACGCGAGCTGTTCAAGGATGAAGTGCGCGAGCTTGGCCTGGAGCTCGGGCTGCCGCACGACATGGTGTTCCGTCACCCGTTTCCCGGACCGGGGCTCGGCGTGCGAATACTCGGCGAAGTGAAGCCCGAATATGCCGATCTGCTGCGTCGCGCGGATGCGATATTCATCGACGAGCTGCGCGATGCCGGCTGGTATGACAAGACGGCACAGGCATTCGCAGTGTTCCTTCCGGTCCGTTCGGTCGGCGTGATGGGTGACGGACGCACGTACGAGTACGTCGTCGCCCTGCGTGCCGTCCAGACTACCGACTTCATGACGGCGCAGTGGGCGGAGCTGCCCCACACGCTGCTGTCGCGCGTGTCGAACCGCATCATCAACGAGGTGCGGGGCATCAACCGCGTGGTCTATGACATCTCGAGCAAGCCGCCCGCCACGATCGAGTGGGAATAGGCATTAATCCGTTCGCGACTTCTCCATTTCGGGTTCTCCCTTCCGGGCAGCTCTGTTCCCAAGTGGTCCTGGTCGCCAGCGGCTTACACCGGGTCATTGGCGCTGGCCTCTCCAGTATTACTCGCGATCGAGGATTCTTTCCAATGCCGTGCGCTCCCATTCCTTTACCCACGAGAGAAAATCCTCGCCTGCCATTGGTTTGGCAACGTAATAGCCCTGTGCGATCTCGCAACCCGCTCGCTTCAGGCACAGCAAGTCGTCTCGGGTTTCCACGCCCTCGCCGACCGTTTTTAGGCCGAGATCTTTGGCGAGTTGAACGCTCGATTCGATCACCGAACGCAGGCGAGGCTCCGTGCTGGCCCCGCCAACAAACGACTGGTCGATCTTCAATTCCGTGAATGGGATTCGCGAAAGCTGCTGCAAAGAGGAGAACCCCGTTCCGAAATCGTCGATTGACAGGCCAAATCCCTTCATCCTCAGACGGGAGAGCGTTTCCAGGCAATGCGCGATATCCGTCATGGCAATGGTCTCGGTCACCTCAAAAACCAGGTTGGACGGTTCTATGCCGTGAGCGCTGACGATATCAAGCAGTCGGTTGAATAACCGCGTGTCTTGCAGCGAGCTCAAAGACAGGTTCACGCTGATCGAGATATCCAGGCCTGCGTCGCGCCATCGGCGGCACCATGCCGCGGATTTCCCAAGCATTGCCGAGGTTAAGCTGTCCATCTGACCAATTTGCTCGATTGGATCGATGAACGTGGAGGGCGGCAGGATGCCCCGCACAGGATGGCGCCAGCGTGCCAGCGCTTCGGCGCCGCAAACGCGTCCGGTTTCAAGATACACCTTCGGCTGGAAGAACGGCTCGAATTCGCCGCCTTCGAATCCAGCGCGGATTTCCTCCACCGACATGACAGCCTCAGCATCGCGCGCTCGCGTCTTGCGGTGCGTCCAATGCTGCAACAGCAATGACCGAAGCGTGTCAGTTGTCGCAGGTTTTGCGAGGGCGCCGAGCGTTCTCAGCCCATACGCTCTTGCCATCAGTACTACGCTGGGCAGAATGTTTGAGTTCGCGCCGCTCAAGATGATCACCGAGCCTTCGAATCCCTTTTCGGCGATCCGTCGCAGGAACTCCATGCCGTCCATTTCCGGCATGTCGAGATCGCAAACAAGGGTATCAACGCACGGCTCCGGTGCGTCCATCACCTCCAATGCGCGTTGCGCGCTCTCGGCAGAAAGAATTGCGCCGACCCCGATTGCAGTCAGCATTTTTGCGATCACCCGACGCTGAAAGCTGTCGTCATCGACCACGAGCACGGTAAGCGTGCCAATGTCACCTGATGTCATAGCCATCGGAAGATCAACAAATCAACCGTAGCGGCGCTCGACGTAAGACTTAACTGCGCCGAATGCCTGTTCGAAGCGTTCTCTCAATGCAACAGCTGTCGCACGCTCGCCCCTCCGGGCGAGCGTCTCCAGTTCCTCGCAAAGGGCGCCCAGATCCTCCGCGGCGGCGGTGCGCGCCGCACTCTTCACGCGATGCGCCAGCCGCGCCACCTCGGTCATGGGTCCGGCAGGAATCAACTCCGCAATCTGGCGCACATCCGCTTCCTTTTCCGCGATGAATCCGAGCAGGATATCGCGTTCGAGCTGTCCATCCGCCCCGCTGATCTCTTTCAGGCGCGTCCAGTCGATCGGACTCTCGCCGCCCCCCGGCGCCTGACCGACAACGGATTCGTATTTCTTGCCCATCGCGATTGCCGAAATCCGTGAGCCGGCTCGCTTTCTCAGCGAAGCACCCAGGGTGTGGCGCAAAGTCTGCAAGCTGGCCGGCTTGGTTATCACGTCATCCATACCTGCGGCGAAGCAGCGCTCGCGGTCTTCCTGGATCACATTGGCCGTGTACGCGAGAATTACGGTTCGCCCTCGTTGCGGGTTTCTCTTCTCCGCTTCGCGAACGCGCTGCGCTACCTGATAACCGCTCATGTGCGGCATCTGGCAATCAAGAAGAATAAACGAGTAATTGCCGGTTTCCCATTTGCGCATCGCATCCAGGCCATCTTCGGCAGTATCTACCGCATAGCCCAGCGCCCTAAGCTGGCGCCCGGCCACGTCGCGATTGAGGGCGTTGTCGTCGCACACGAGGACGCGCCACGATTCGTCTGTTCTGTCCCCCATGTTTGCAGCGGGCGCGAGTACCGCGCTTGTCACAGGCGAGTGCGTCGCGTCGACCACGGCGACCGGAATGGCAAGCGTCACCGTCGTTCCCTTGCCCAGCGCGCTCTCGAGCGATAGCGCCCCACCCATCAGGTCAGCAAGCCGGCGGCAAATCGCGAGCCCCAGTCCGGTACCCGCAAATTGGCGCGAGGAATCCATCTGGATCTGCACAAAGGGCTGAAAGAGTTTTGCCTGATCCTCCGCGCTGATACCGATTCCGCTGTCGCGTACCGCAATCTTCAGCAAAACCTGGTCGGCCTCGTGCCTCGTCGCGTTGACTCCAATTTCAACTTCTCCCCTGACGGTGAATTTGATCGCATTGCTCACCAGATTGGAAATGATCTGTTTCAGCCGCAGTGCGTCGCAGCGCACCATGCTTGGAACTGCGTCGGCTATCCGACAGCGCAGCAGTAGTCCCTTTTGACTTGCGCTGCCAAGGAAGAGCTGCTCGATCGCCGTCAAGACCGCCTTGACGCTTACCGGCTCCGGATGAATTTCCAGACGCCCCGCTTCGATCTTGGAGAAATCGAGAACATCATTGACGATGCTCAGCAGCGACTGGGCCGACACAGATACCACATCCAGCATTTTGGCCTGTTCGTCGTTGAGTCGGCTCAACGCGAGCAGCTCCAGCATTCCGCTGATCGCGTTCATCGGCGTCCGAATCTCATGGCTCATCATCGCGAGAAACGCGCTCTTTGCCCGATTGGCGCTCTCAGCCGCTGCGTTAGCAAGCTCAAGCTGTGCGTTGGCCGCAGAAAGCTCGGCGGTGCGTTCGGTGACGCGCGACTCCAGCTCGGCGGCGTGCCGCACGATCTTTTCGCGCAAGATGGCCTGGTGCAGGCCTATCGCCAGCCGATCAGCGATCGCACTCGCGGTTTTGACGCGCTCGTCGGTGAAATACCCCGTTTCCCCGGAGCCCAGGTTCAATGCTCCGATCAGCGCGCCTTCCACGCAGAGCGGAATGCCCGCAAAGGAGCGCAAGCCTTTTTCGCGCAGCGCTTCGACGAGCGGGGAACGATTGCTCATGGTCGCGACGTCGAAGACGATGCGTGCCTGGCCGTCTTTCAGCACTGTCAGCCCATCGAGGCCGTATTGCTCCAGCGGCAGGCGCGATCCAGTCTCGTAGCCGATGCCAGGTGGCAGGGCGCCCTCCAGCAGAACGGCCTCGTTTGCCTCGAGGTCAAATAGCACCACCGCCGCCGCCCAGCACGGCACAAGGCGCCCGAGGTGCATGAGGCCGGCACCGACAATTTCCCGCGACGTATGCGCTTCCAGGATCACCAGATCCAGTTCCCGCAGCGCCTCGAGGCGTCTTGCGTGACCGCGCAAATCCTTCTCCGCACGTTTGCGGTCAGTAACGTCTACGGAAAGAATAAAGATGCCTTCAGGCACCGGCCGGACACTCAGCTGAAACCAACCTCGGGCGCCGTCTGCAAAGACGAATTCGTTTTCCAACTGATGCGAGCTGCGCTCGGCCATGCAGCGCTGCAGCACCGCGTACAAATCCGAGGTCTCGATGCCGGGGTAAACCTCCATCATCGTATGCCCCAGCAGCGCCCCCTTCGGCTTGCGTCCGTCGCGCGCGGCGGCATCGTTCACGTAGCGATAGCGCCAATCAAAGCCGATGATCTGGCAGCCCTCGAGCATGTTGTCAAGCGTGCGCCGGTAGAATTCCTCGCTCTCGCGCAACGCCTCCTGCGCCTGCTTGCGCGCGGTAATGTCGTGTACCGTTCCGATGAGCTGCGTACAGTTTCCGCTCGCGTCAAAAACCGGGGCAACAGTCACCTCCGCCACTTTCTTGCCGGCGGGATAGTCGGACACTTCTTCCCAATGAGCAGGTTGTTTCTCTCGAATCGCCTCTTTGTATTTCGCGAGCGCTCGGGCACACGAAGGCTCCGGAATTACTTCTTGAACGAGCTTGCCAACAACCTGGTCTGCGGGCAACCCCGTTGCTTCTGTGAACCGGCGGTTGACTGAGGTAAATCGGAATTGACCGTTCGGTTCTACGCCAAGGTTAATGATGATTTCGTGAGCGTTGTCATGGATGGTCGAGAGATGGCGTTCCTTGGCACGCAGCGCCTCGTGGCGCTCACGCAATTCACTTTGTGCCGCCTGCTGCGCGTCCAGCATGGCGTTGATCTGCAGCGCGACGGCGGCAATTTCACGCGGGCCGCCGGGCTCGGCGCGCGCCTCAAGACTGCCTGCAGCGATCTGAGCGGCGGTTGCCTCAATTCGTCGCACCGGAACCGTAATACTGCGGATAAGCCAGAGGACCAGGCCGAGCGCAAGCGTCAGAACCACTCCGGATATCAGCAGGTGATTACGGATATCGTAATGCGCCGGTGCCATGGCGGCAGCGCTCGGAATGGCGACGTGCGCAATCCACGGCCGGTGTCGCGCCATCGCATAACCGGAAAACTGCCGAATGCCGTCCGGTTCCACCACTTCGGCGCTGAACTCATGCTCGCGAAGCGCACGCTGAAAATTCGCCGAAGCGCTCAGGTCGCGCCCGAACCAGTGTTGCACGTCGCTCGAACGCGCAATCACAACGCCGCGCTCGTCCAGCAACGTCACGAGCGAGCCCGGCGGCAGCCCCCCCCGAACCAACAGTTCCTGAAATCTTCGAAGCAGCGTCGACATCGAAACCACGCCGCGAATCTGGCCGTCATCCGCCACGATCGGACGCGCCAAGATTACGATCCATTCGCCGGAGGTGCGGGATTGGATGGGCTCGTCGAACGCGAGGCCGCGGCTCGCGATCGCGTCGATGAAATACTTGCGATCCGCAAAATTGAGCTTGGCACGCTCGCCGGGCGAGGCAGTGGACGAATTCAGCATGCGGCCGTCAGGCGCGAGCACCGAAATGCTGCTGAAATACGGCGGCAGTCCGCTCTGGAGTTGACGCAGCTTCGCGTCATTGGCCTCGATCGCTCCGAGATCCGGCATCACCGCCACTGCAACCGCGCGCAGTAGCAAATCCATGTCAGCGAAATGCGCATCGACGCGCGAACTGACGACGCGAGCTGCCTCCAGGGCATTTTCCAGCGCGGCGTCACCGTGGAGGGTCTCCTGCTTGTAGACGCTGGCGGCTGTCGCCCCTAGGAAAGCGGCTATCACGATCAGTACGAGAATCGCAAACTGCGTGCGAATGGAGTAGCGCATCCAAAAGCGCGCCGGTCCCGCGGAAATCATGAACACAGCACCTGTCGTCTATCCGACGCAAGCATGGGCGTGCCGCGGAACGCGAAGCACAAACGAATCGACGGGTTCATGATCCCGGTGTGACCGATCAGGCAGTTGCCTGGATAGAGCTCTTGCAGGAAGAGTCGATAGTGCGCGTGCCATATCAAGGGCGGCTGATCGCGGTATTGACGGCGCGAGATGACAATGCCCTTGCACGATCTCGATGTTATCGCGGATATGACCTCAGCAAATTCTACTCCATTTTTGTGAGGCCATTTGATGCCGGCACTTTTTTTGGCGCTGTTTCCACAAGAGACGGCATTGTCAAACCTTCCAAACGGGAACGCAGTTCTGTCCGCCGACATGGCCGCGCGCCTTAAGAAGGCGTTCAACTACCGCGTAGCAAGCTGCTCGAGATGCAGGTGAAGTACGACTCGGCACAGGCTACGAAAAGAAGCACCCCAGCCGATACCACCGCGTACGTTCCACCATTTCTCGAAATCAGGGCCAACCAGATCGAGCAGTGGGTCACGCATAACATTCCCGCGCGTTCACGGCTCCCCGTCTTTCTGCGTACGCTTGTTCATTCAAACGGGGCGCGGCCCGCGTGCAACCTGAGCGCGGACTGCGCGCCTGTGCTCGACGCCAGTGAGGAGCGCGGTCGATACGGTGACCAGCGCAAGCGCGCCGGAGGCCCAGAACATATTTCGCGGGTTCCAGTTGTCGAGGAGCCGGCCGTAGCGCAGCCACTATCACGCCGAACGTGCCGCAGGAGAAGATCGCCACCCGCCATCCGCATTCGGCGGTGAGCGCGAGCACGGTCAGGGGAGCGAGCACGTCACCCATGTTGCCGCTGAAGGTGTGCAGCGAGAACGCGCGTCCTATGCGTCCGCTGTCCACGGTTGAGTTGAGGATTGCGTAGTCGGCCGGGTGAAAGATGGCATTCGCAAGACCGGCGAGCGTCATCAGCGCGATGAGCGCACCGTAGTTTTGTCGGCGTATTCGAACACAGATCCCGCAGGCATGGGAATGAAGCGGGCCGCCAGGGCAGCGTGTGCACCGCGAGCGCGGTAGAATCCGTCGTGCTCCGGAGGCCGGGCACGGGCATAAACCAACACAATGGAGCGACCTTTGCCGCTGACGATGTACGGCATCAAGAACTGCGACACCGTGAAGAAGGCGCGTGCCTGGCTGGAAGGCCGCGGGATAGCGTACAGCTTTCACGACTACAAATCGGCAGGCCTGGAGCGCGAGCGCCTGCAGCGCTGGTGCCATGACCTGGGATGGGAGGCGTTGCTCAACCGCGCCGGCACGACGTTTCGCAAGCTGCCCGACCTCGAGAAGCGGCAGCTGAACGAAAAGCGCGCGATCGATCTCATGCTCGCCCAGCCGTCGATGATCAGGCGGCCGGTGTTCGAAGGCGGCAAACGTCTCGTCGTGGGCTTCTGCCCGGAAGACTACGAGCGCATTGCGGCCGCAGCACGCTAGCGGCGCTCGCGCGATGGCTATCTTTACCGACGAAGACTGCATGCGCGAGGCGCTCGCGCTGGCGCGCAAAGCAGAGGTCGAAGGCGAAGTGCCTGTCGGCGCGGTGGTGGTGGCCGACGGCGTCATCGTCGGGAGAGGGCACAATCATCCGGTCGGCGCCCATGACCCTACCGCTCACGCCGAGGTCGTTGCACTGCGGGATGCGGCGGCGCAACTCGGCAATTACCGCTTGGGCGGCTGCACCCTCTATGTGACTCTGGAGCCCTGCATGATGTGCGTCGGCGCCATGTTTCATGCGCGTATTGCGCGGGTGGTCTATGGAACAGCCGATCCCAAGACCGGTGCATGCGGCAGCGTGGTGAATCCATTCCTGGAAGACCGGTTGAACCATCATGCGACGGTCGACGGAGGCGTGCTGGCCGTGGAATGCGCCAATTTGCTGAAGCGTTTCTTCGCGGTTCGGCGCTCGACTGCTTCCTCCAAATCACCTGAGGAAGATGGCTCAACAGATTGATCTATAATTGCTTCTCGTTTTGATCACCTTCGCTCCACATCGGTCTTGCGGCCCGTGGCATCGGTCGTGCTGCCCGCGCTGCAGTAAGTAATCCACGGCCAAGCCACCACCTCGACGTTTCCACACTATCTTGCGCATCAGGGCTAGCCAAACGCTCCTAAATGTGTGCCGCTTTTAGGTTGTGCAGCGCCATAGAATGGGCTACATTGTGCGGCGCAACTAACAGGCACATTACTTGATGGGGGAATGGGCATGAAACTTCAGGACAAGGTTGCGATCATTACGGGCGCCGGCCGCGGTATCGGCCAGGCTACAGCCGTGAAGTTCGCGCAGGAAGGCGCGAAAGTCGTCGCCTGCGATCTCACCCCTGATTCCCTGGAGGAGACCGTCCGCCTGTGCAAGGAGACGCGCGGAGACGCGTTCGGCTATGCCGCCGATGTGCGGGACATGAAGGCACTCGAAGGGATGGTCGAAGCCACTGTCGCCAAATGGGGGCGGGTCGACATCCTCGTCAATAACGCCGGCATCGTTGCGGACGCTCAGTTCAAGAACATGGACGAGGACCAGTTCGACCGTGTCATCGAGATCAATCTGAAGGGCGTCTACAACTGCACGAAGGCGGTGGTCAATACGATGCTCGCGCAACAATCGGGCGTTATCCTCAACGCGTCGTCCATCGTCGGTCTCTACGGTAATTTCGGGCAGACCAACTACGCGGCAAGCAAATTCGGCGTGATCGGCATGGTGAAGACCTGGGCGCGCGAGCTCGGCCGCAAAGGCATACGCGCCAACGCGGTTTGTCCCGGTTTCGTCGCCACGAGCATCCTGACCTCGATACCCGACAAAGTGTTGAAGGCGCTCGAAGAGAAAGTCCCCCTCGGCCGCCTGGCGCGACCGGAAGAGGTCGCAAACACGTTTGCGTTCCTCGCTTCGGACGAGGCGAGCTATATCAACGGCGCCGTGATCGAAGTCAGCGGCGGTCTCACGATCTAGCACGGCTGCGAGCGCGTTCACGTCCGCGATGAGCGACGCTCTGCCGCAGTATGTCGTCAGGCGCGTCACGTGGCAGGACTCGCGCGATGCGCTGTCCAGCGTCCGCCGCGCCGTATTCATCGTCGAGCAGCGCGTTCCCGAAGAGCTCGAATGGGACGATGACGATTCGGACGCGGTTCACGCGCTCGCCTTGGCCGCAGGCACGCCGATCGGGACGGGACGCCTGCTGCGCGATGGCCGGATAGGACGCATGGCCGTCATGCCCGCGTGGCGGCGCCGCGGCGTCGGAAGCGCGATCCTGCAGTCACTCCTGGAGGCGGCACGCGCGCTGGGCTGCATACACATCTGCCTGCACGCGCAGACGCACGCCATCGCTTTTTATGCGCGGCATGGCTTCGTCGCGGTCGGCGATAAATTCATCGAGGCCGGGATACCTCATCGGGAGATGATGCTGCGCACGCCGTAGCGCCGGGCGCTTCGATGCGCAGCCGGGCTTCCTTCGAATAGAGCAGCGCGCCGCGAGGGCCGAAGGCGCGCTCGCCGAAAAAGATTTCTCCGTCGGCGCGCACGATGATCACCGAAGAAGCGCGAGTGCCGTACTGCTCGGCCGCGATGAAGGCGGCCGACAGTTCGCGCTCCCGCTGCGCGTCCACGCCGGTGGAAGGCAGCAGGTGATCGGGCGCCGTCGTGCGATCCGCAAGAAACCGGTAAAGATTCGCGGCGAGCGGCCCGGTGTCGAGCGCGAGCCACGATTGCAGCGCTGCCGTGCCGTTGATCACCTTGGGCCAGGGCTCGTCGAGCAGATGATTGCTGAGACCATGCACGCCCGGCGTGACGCGGCGGATTCCGTTGCCGCGGTTGGAATAGAAATAAAGATCGCGACCATCGCCCGCGAGCATGCTGAAGCCGTTGTACTGCGCAGCGCGCTGTTGCACCGACTCCATGTACGAAGACGGCGCCGTATCGGCGCAGAGGTAGCTCGCGACGAGCTCGCCGCGGCTGCGCAGCGTGGCATCCCTTGCGCCGCCCTGACGGAAGTTGGTCAATGCAGCGTAACGGCCATCGAGCGAAATTCCCAGCCAGGTGCCGCCGGCCTCGAGGTCCCGGCCGCCGTAGATGCGCGGGCAGTCGGTCCAGCGATCGGCAGGCAATGCCGGGCGCGCGTAAGCCTCGTCGCGGTTGGCCGCTATGACAAGAGGATATTCAATGCAGGCGCGATAGGCGACGAGTATCAGGCACATCGTAAATCAGTTCTCGAAGCACTCGACGCGGCGCGTTGTCTCCGCCTGCAGAAACTCCGGGAGCTTCAAGCGCGCCACCGCCGATGCGAGCTCGGATTCGAACTTCGCATCGTCGCGCACGTTTTCGTACACCTCCATCCACAGCGCGGGCTCGGAACGTTTCGTGAGCAGCCGGCCGGCAACGCCGGTGGCCTGCTTCACGGCATCGAGCAGCTGGAGCACGGCTTTCTCCGCTGCGGCGGCGCGGTCGCGGTCGACTCGATAATACACATAGTAAGAATACGCCATGAACGTCCCCGGCGCCCCGCGCGCGCCGGGATGGCGTCGGCAGCAGGTCGCATATTCCCTGAATCGCCTTGGTTGCCCCTATACTAACGCAAGAAAGGGACCGCACGTCGGCCAGGAGCGCTACTGTGGTCATGAACCTCAAACTCAAGGCGTCGCACCGGCTTGCCGCGTTGCTTGGCACCGCGCATGCAACCGCGGCCGTCGCAACGTTCGTCCTCGATGTCGGGCCGGGCGGGCAGCTGTTGCTGGCCTTCGCCCTCCTGCTGAGCTTCGTTCTCAGCCTGCGGCGCGCGGCGCTGCTCTCCACCCGCGACGCCGTCGTGGAAATCGAATGGAGCGACGAGGGGACGCTCAATTTCAAGACTCGCGACGGGACCTGGCATTCGGCGCGACTCATGCCGAGCACCTTCGTCACGTCCTGGCTCACCGTCATCAATCTGCGCACCGGCCAGCGACCGCGTGTCCGGCATGTCGTGCTCATGGCCGACAGTGCCGGCGCGGAAGAGTATCGGCGGCTGCGAGTGCGCTTGCAGTGGGATCGCGCCCGGTACGCGTAGGCGTAGCCTGGCTGGCCGCCAATGGAGCATCGTCATGAAAACGTTCGACAGGCATTACATCGACGGCGCGTGGACGGCGCCCGTCGGCAGCGGGACGCTTGCTGTCGTGAACCCCGCGACGGAAGAGCTCATCGCGCGCGTGGCCGCCGGGAGCGCCGACGATGCCGGGCGCGCCGTGAGCGCGGCAAGCGCTGCCTTTCCCGCGTGGTCGGCCACGCCGCGAGTTCGGCCGTTACGGCCTCGAAGAGTTCCTGGAAGTGAAAGCGCTCCAGCTGCCCGCGTAATGCAGGTGCGTCTGCACGACTTCGTTCTCGCCGCGCCGCTTGCGACCATGCCTTTCGTCCCGATAGTCACTGCTTCGTCTCTTCCGGCGGCCTGACATGCCGGAACATGTTGAGCAGCAGCAGGTCGTAGACGATCTTCAGCGCTCCGCAGATCACCAGCGGCGCGCCGAACGGGCTCCACGCAAGCAGGTAACCGGCGATGCCGGGACTGATCGCGGCGGCGAGGCTCCTGGGCACTGCGGTAACGCTCGCCGCGGCGGCACGCTCCGAAGGCGACACGACGGCCATCACATACGAGGTGCGGGCCGGCACGTCCATCTGCGATAAGGCGCTGCGAGCGAAAAGACAGGCCATCGCGAGCGTGAAGCTCGGCATGAAAGGCACCGCGACCAGGAGGAGGTTCGCCGGCACGTGCGTGTAGACCATGGTGTTGATCAGGCCGATGCGGCGCGCGATCACCGGTGAGACGAGTTGCGAGAACGCCGAGAGCAGCCCGATCCAGAAGAATACCGTCGCCGTCGTGTCGAGCCCCGCGCCATAGCGTTGCGCGAGCCACAGCGCGAGCAGCGACTGCACCGCGAAGCCGCCGGCGAAGGAGTCGAGGCTGAAGAGCGCGGCCAGCCGGTACACGATGCCGCGCGAGGTGGTGAGCGGCTCAGCAGCGGCGCTGCCGCCTGCGGCACGGGCGTCGAGATTGCGGTACAGCAGCAGGATCGCGATGCCGAGCGCAGCATAAAGCCAGAACATCGATTGCATCGCCGTGATCGGATCTATGCCCCGGTGCTCCAGCCAGTGCGGCAGTATCGCGGCCTGCGCGCCGGCAGCGCCGGCCAGCGCGCCGAGCAGGCTGTAGCGCGCGAACAGCGCAGTGCGATCCCGCGCAGACGCGGCATGCGCGAGCATCGCCTGCTCCAGCGGCAGGAACACCGACACGTCGCCGCTCGACGGATTGATCGTGCCGAAGAGCGCGACGATGAGCAGCGGCCAGAATGCGGTCACGCCGGAGAACGCGACGCCGGTGGCGATCATGAGCCACGCGGCAGCGAGCAGCATGGTGCGCCCGTGATACCGGTGCGCCACCAGCCCGGTGACCAGAGTGAGCGCGCCCGAGCCGAGCAGCGTCGCCGTGACCAGCATGCCGATCTCGAGCGCGCTGTAGCCCAATGCCGTGAGATAAAAGGGCAGCAGCAGGCTCACGTAGCCGTCGGCGAACGCACGCAATGCGCGTCCGGTCAGGATGCGGCCGACGGGAGCGGCGGAAGAGGGGGCGGCGGGCATTATTCGCGGCCACCATAGCAACATGGCGGTCGCTTGTCATCACGGTCGTTTACGGCACGGGCGCGATGTTGGTAGCATGAGCCCCTATTTCGGAGGAAGCGCATGATCGACGTCTACAGCTGGGCGACACCCAACGGTCACAAGGTCCACATCATGCTCGAGGAGACGGGCCTCGAGTACCGCGTGCACGGCATCGACATTCGCGCCGGCGATCAGTTCAAGCCCGAGTTCCTGGAGATCAGCCCGAACAATCGCATTCCCGCCATCGTCGATCACGACGGCCCGAACGGGAAGCCGATCTCGCTGTTCGAGTCGGGCGCGATACTGGTGTATCTCGCGTCGAAGAGCGGCAGGTTCCTGCCCGAGGATCTGCACCAGCGATGGGCGGCGCTGCAATGGCTCATGTGGCAGATGGGCGGCGTGGGCCCGATGTTCGGGCAGGCAAACCACTTCCGTCGCTACGCCGTGGACAAGATCCAGTACGCCATCGAGCGCTACACCAACGAGGCGAACCGCCTCACCGGCGTGCTCGACAAGCGGCTTGCGGAAAGCGAGTACGTCGCCTGCGATCAGTACACGATCGCCGATATCGCGATCTTCCCGTGGATGCGCAACACGGAATCGCGCGGCATCGACATGGCGCAGTATCCCAATGCGAAGCGCTGGTTCGATGCGATCGGCGCGCGCCCCGCGGTGCAGCGCGGCGTGAAGATACTCGCCGACCAGAATCCGGCGAAGCCTCTGGACGACAAGGCGCGCGACGTCATGTTCGGCAAGACGCAATTCCAGCGGCGCTGATTTGAGAGAGGCGTGAACCGTGAATTGCGAACGGAAAACCTTGCGCTTCACGCTGCCCACGATTCACTATTCACGGTTCACCGTTCACTGGCTCTAAATGGACAAGCACAAGAAGAACGTCGCGTTGCTGTCGGTGTGCCAGGGCCTCCTGCTCACCAACAATTCGGTGCTCATCACCGTCAACGGCCTTGCAGGCTACGCGCTGGCACCGGACAAGGGTCTTGCGACGCTTCCCGTCACGGGCTACGTGCTCGGTTCCGCGCTCACCACGCTGCCGGTGTCCCTGCTCATGAAGCGCTGGGGCAGGCGCGCCGGATTCACCGTCGGCGCAGTGTGCGCGATCCTCGGCTCGATCCTGTGCGCAGCCGCCGTCTACGGCGGCAGCTTCTGGATGCTGTGCCTGGGGACGCTGGTGCTCGGCGTCTATTTTGCGGCCGGCCAGTACTACCGGTTCGCCGCGGCCGACGCGGCGCCTGCGACGTTCCGCAGCCGCGCGATTTCGCTCGTGCTCGCAGGCGGCATCATCGGGGGATTTCTCGGCCCGCAGACGAGCAAGCTCACCAAGGACCTGTTCGCGCAGCATCTGTATGCCGGCGCGTACCTGTCGCTGGTCGCATTCGCGCTGCTCGCGATCGTCATCCTGCGCTGGCTCGACATCCCGCGGCCCAGCGCCGCCGACCAGAAAGCGGCCACGCGGCCGCTGGGCGACATCGCGCGGCAGCCGGCCTTCCTCGTCGCGGTGCTGTGCGGCATGGTGGGCTACGGCGTGATGAATCTGCTGATGACTGCCACGCCGCTGGCGATGATCGCCTGCGAGCATGCGTTCGCGGACGCGGCGTTCGTCATCCAGTGGCACCTCGTCGGCATGTTCGCGCCTTCGTTCTTCACCGGCAGCTTCATCCAGCGGTTCGGAGTGGCGCGCGTCATCTTTGCAGGCGTCGTTCTCAACGTGGTGTGCGTGGGAGTCGCGCTCTCCGGCGTGTCGGTCGCCAACTTCTGGCTTGCGCTGACGCTGCTCGGCGTGGGCTGGAATTTCATGTATGTCGGCGCAACGACGCTGCTCACTGAAACGCATTCTCCGGCCGAGCGGGCGAAGGCGCAGGGCGTGAACGACATGGCGATTTTCGTCACCATGGTGGCGAGCTCGCTGTCCTCGGGCGCTCTCTTCACGTACCAGGGCTGGCAGACGATGAACTACCTCGCGATTCCGTTTCTCGGGCTGGCCGGAGTGGCGGCCGCCGGCCTTCACTGGTCGCGGCGACGCGCCCCTGCCGCGATGTAGCGGCGTGCCGCGGAGGTGCACGCCATCTCCGGGCTGTGCCTTGAGCAGAGCCGTGTAGTCGTTCACCTCGTCGATGCAATGAAGCAGCATGCGCCGCGCGATACGCGCAACAGCGTATTCGGCTTGTAGTGCCGAAAATCGACACCGGTTGCTTGACGCAACAGGTCGAGCACCGGCTCCCAGCTGGAGCGTCACGCCCGGCTGCTGCTCGGGCGGCGCGATGTACGGACGGCGCGCGATGCGCGCGAGCTCACCTGCGATACGGTCCGGCGGCAAGACGAAGTCCACGCATCCTGCGACGATGCGCGCCGGGCTCGCTAATTGCTCCGGCGCAAACCCCGGCGCACGCGACGACCATCCCCCGGGGTGCCGCAGATGACGCGCCCGGAGGAGCATTCCGGCAAGCGGACTTCGGATGGCGAATTCAGGTAAAATGCCCGGCTCCGCGGCGGAGGAGGCTCCTTGCCGCAAACTCGTGCACTGCTTTTTTTAATCGAAGCGCGAGCATCGCGCTCATAGAAGGAACGCTTATGAATCGGCCCGCTACTGCCGCCCAAGCGCACACCACCGGCCAGGCTCCGGCGTATGTCACCAACGAGAAACTGAAGCTCTGGGTCGCGGAAGTGGCGCAGCTGACGAAGCCCGACCGGGTTTACTGGTGCGACGGCTCGCAGGAAGAATACGACCGGCTGTGCGCAGAGATGGTAGCTGCAGGGACGCTGATCAGGCTGAACCGGGAGAAGCGGCCGGGCTGCTTCCTCGCGCGCTCGGACCCCGACGACGTGGCGCGCATGGAAGACCGCACTTTCGTGTGCAGCCTGAACAAGGAAGATGCAGGCCCCAACAACAACTGGGTCGCGCCGGAAGAAATGAAGGCGACGATGACCAGGTTGTACGACGGCTGCATGCGCGGCCGCACGATGTACGTCATCCCGTACAGCATGGGCCCGCTCGGCTCGCACATCGCGCATATCGGCATCGAGATTTCCGACTCGCCGTACGTCGTGGTCAGCATGCGCATCATGACGCGCATGGGCCGCAAGGTGATCGACGTCCTGGGCGACGGCCCCTTCGTTCCCGGCCTGCACAGCATCGGCGCGCCGCTCGCCCCGGGTGAGAAGGACGTGCCGTGGCCGTCCAACAAGCAGCACAAGTACATCGTGCATTTCCCGGCGGAGAAGCTGATCTGGTCGTTCGGCAGCGGCTACGGCGGCAACGCGCTGCTCGGCAAGAAGTGCTTTGCGCTGCGCATCGCCTCCATCATGGCGCGCGAGCAGGGCTGGCTCGCCGAGCACATGCTGATCCTGGGCATACAGCCGCCCAACGGCAAAAAGCATTACATCGCGGCGGCATTCCCGAGCGCGTGCGGCAAGACGAATCTCGCCATGCTGATCCCGCCCAAGGCGCTGCAAGGCTGGAAGGTGACGACGATCGGCGAGGACATCGCCTGGATCAAGCCGAACAGCGACGGCAGGCTGTACGCGATCAATCCGGAAGCGGGCGCGTTCGGCGTGGCGCCAGGCACCTCGGAAGAGACGAACCCGAATTGCCTTGCCGCGCTCCACAGCAACACCATATTCACCAACGTCGCGCTCACGCCCGACGGCGACGTGTGGTGGGAAGGCCTCAGCAAGACGCCGCCGAAAGACCTCATCGACTGGCAGGGCAAGCCGTGGACGCCGGAGGGCGGCAAGCCGGCCGCGCATCCCAATGCGCGCTTCACCGTGGCGCTGACACAGATTCCGTCGCTCGATCCGGACTGGGACAATCCCGCCGGCGTGCCGATCAGCGCATTCCTGTTCGGCGGCCGCCGTACGACGACCGTGCCGCTCGTCACCGAAGCGAACGACTGGACGCACGGCGTATATCTCGCCGCGACCATGGCGTCCGAAACGACGGCCGCAATCGTCGGCAAAGTCGGCGTGGTGCGCCGCGACCCGTTCGCGATGCTGCCGTTCTGCGGCTATCACTTCGGCGACTACTTCAAGCACTGGCTCGAGCTCGGCCGCAAGACGAAGCACGCGCCGAAAATCTATGGCGTCAACTGGTTCCGCCGCGACGAGAGCGGCAAGTTCATGTGGCCGGGCTACGGCGAGAACATGCGCGTGCTGAAATGGATCGTCGAGCGCTGCGAAGGCAAGGCGGGCGCTGCGGAAACGCCCATCGGCCGCATGCCGCGCTTCGAGGACCTCGAGTGGCAGGGCCTCGACAACAAGGTCGGCAAGGACATGTTCGGCAAGCTCACGCAGGTCGACGCGAAGCTGTGGAAGGACGAGCTGAAGGACCACGACGAGCTGTTCGGCAAGCTGGAAAGCCGCCTGCCGCAGGAGCTGAAGAGCCTGCGCGACGAGCTGGCGAAGTCGCTCTAAGCGACTTCGTAGTAAGGAGTGAGGCGTGAGGAGTGAGGGGAACCCTCACTCCTTACTCTTTCCGCTCCTGACCCCTCGCTCCTGACCCCTCACGGGCTCGATCGAGACCGGCCTGCCGGCCTCGATCGAGTCGATCACCGCCTGGAACGCCCCGATGGTGTCCACCATTTCCGCGGGCGTGATGGGGTAGGGCGCTTTGCCGGCGACGGCGTCGGCGAATGCGTCGAACTCCGCGAGCAGCGAATCGATCTTCTCGAAGTTGCGCACCTCCATCTTGCCGCCCTTGGTGCGGATCACGACCTGCGTCTCCCCCAGCGCCTCCACCGATCCCTCGTCGCCGATCGCGTGAACGCGCCAGTAGAACGGCGAGGGCCGCACCGCGCCCAGGAAGCCGCTGATGTTGTTCCGGAAGCGGAACAGCGCCGAGATGGTGTCGCGCGGGTCGTGCCCGCCGCGCGTGGAGACGAACTGCGCATCCACCCGTGCGACGGCCCCGGCGGCGTTCACGAACGCGTCGAGCACGTGGATGCCGGTGCCGGTCATCCCGGCGCCGGGCGTCTCGCTCGGCAGGTCGCGCCACGGCGCGAAGAAGTTCGACGAGTTCTCGTTGCTGTAATGGCCTTCGATGTGCAGCAGTTGTCCGACTACGCCGGTGGCCAGCACGCGCCTGAATTCGGCCATCGAAGGCCAGAAGCGCTTGTTCTGCCCGACGCCGATCACCACGCCGGCGCGTTGCACCGCCTCGACGGCGCGCTTTGCATCGGCGTGCTTGAGCGCCAGCGGCTTTTCGCAGAACACCGGCTTGCCTGCTGCCGCGACCTGCACGATCTGGTCGGCATGCAGCGAATGCGGCGTTGCAAGAACGATGGCCTGGACCTTGGGGTCGTCGAGCGCAGCCTTCAGCTCCGTGCTGAGCCGGATGTTGTGCCTCGTCGCAAGCTCGCGGGCCGCTTCGGTCTCCTTGGTGACGCCGTGGACGAAGCGCAGCTTGCCGCTCTTGCCCTGCACGGCATTGATGATGTTGGTGCCCCACCAGCCGAGGCCTATGAGCGCGGCATTGACCATCACAGCCCCGCGCGGCTCTTGCCCTTCACCGCCGGATTCACGACGTTGATCGGCCATTGACCGGACAGCACGCGCTTCACCTCGTTGGGCGCGCCCATCTGCAGGCCGACCATCGCCTGCTCGCTGTACCAGGCGGCGTGGGGATTGACGATGACGTTCTCGCGATTGCGCAGCGGATGAGGATTCGGCAGCGGCTCGGGGTCCGTGGTGTCCAGCGCGCAGCCGCCGATCTTCTTCGCGTCCAGCGCGCGCACCAGCGCGTTGGTGTCGATGATGGGTCCGCGCGCGCAGTTCACGATGATCGCGGTCGGCTTCATCTTGCCGAACGCGTCATCGTTGATCATCTGGCGCGTGTTCGGGGTGAGCGGCGGATGCAGCGAGATGTAGTCCGCCTGCTTGAGCAGCTCGTCGAGCTCGACTTTGGTGCCCGGCTCCTTGAACTGACCCTGCTTGATGAAAGGATCAGCGAACACGACTTTCATGCCGAACGCCGCAGCGCGCACGGCGACCTGGCGCGCGATGTTGCCGAAGCCGATCAATCCCAGCGTGCTGCCCGAAAGCCTGAACATCGGCTTGCCGGGCGGCACGGCCCATTGCCCCGCGCGCACCTGGCGATCGTAGAACGCGATCTTGCGCGCGGCGGAGAGCAGCAGCGCCATCGTGTGCTCGGCGACCTCCTCGATGCAATACGTCGGGTTGTTGGTGACGATGATGCCGGCTTCAGTGGCGGCCTTGAGATCTATCGTGTCCACGCCGATGCCGTAGCGCGCGATGATCTTGCACTTCGGCATTTTCCCCATCGCTTCGGCCGTGATCGGCCCGGCGTAGGTGTTGAGCAGGGCGTCGCAGTCGGCGGCCGCGGCCAGGAACTCCTCCGGCTTCTTCGTCTGCATGGGTGTGAGCTCGGCCAGGTCGCCCAGTATCCTGCGCTCTACGTCCACCGATTCCCAGACATAATCCGTCAGTACGACTTTCGCTTTGGCAGCCATGATGTTCCCCGATGTTGGACGGCGCGCGCCGTCGTTGTTCCCGTCGTTGCCTGCAGCCTTCGTTTACTTGCCGGCGTAGATCTCGCGGTTCCAGCAGTTCGGCGGCTCGCCTCCTGCGAGCACCGCCAGTATGTTGTCGACGGCGACGTTCGCCATCGCGGAGCGCAGCTCGCGGTCGGCGCTGCCGGTGTGCGGCGTCATCACCACGTTGGGCAGCACCACCAGGCGCGCATCGATGTCAGGCTCGCGCTCGTACACGTCGAGTCCGGCGCCGGCGATGCGCTTGTCCTGCAGCGCCTCGATCAGCGCTTCCTCGTGCACGATGGGGCCGCGCGCGGTGTTGATGAAATAAGCCGTCGGCTTCATGAGCGCCAATTCGCGCGCGCCCACGAGATGCCGCGTCTTCGGATTCAGCGCAACGTGCACCGATACGAAGTCCGCGTCCTTGAACAGTTGATCGAAAGGCACCCAGGTAAAACCCAGCGCGCGCTCTTCGTCTTCGGGCAGCCGCTTCGGGTCGTGGTAGATCACCTTCATCTTGAAGCCGCCCGCGCGGCGTGCGGCTTCGCGGCCGACGCCGCCCATGCCCAATATGCCGAGCGTCCTGCGCGATACGCCGCCGCCTTCCAGGTAGGACGATTGCGAGCCTGGAATGACGCCCGAGCGGATCAGGCGGTCGCCTTCGGCAACACGACGCGAGATGGAGAGCATCAGCGCCCACGCGAGATCGGCGGTCGAATCGTCGAGCAGAGGCGAGGGCACGGTCGTGACAGGAATGCGCCGCTCGGTCGCCGCGGCAATGTCGATGTCCGCGGGCGTGATGGTCGTCGACGCGATCATCCTGAGCTTCGGATTGGCGTTGATGATGTCGCGGTCGATGCGGTCGTGCAGCAGGCAGAACACGACGTCGTGCGCGCGCGCCGCTTCGAGCAGCTCCTGCTTCGTCGCGATGTGCAGGGCATCGCGGTTCCAGTCGACGTCGGCGGCCTGCTGCAGCCGCTCGATGGCGCTCTTCGCCACGGGTTGGGTGATATAGACGCGGGGACGCATGTTCGTTATCTCATTGTTCGTCGGCAGCGCCGGCGCAGATTCGACAGGCATAGCGCTCGAGCGCCCGCGCGGTGACGCCGACCGCGCCGCGCTGCCTGCGGTTGTACTCTTCGGATTCGAGCTCGGTGCGGAACGAGTCGTTGAGCCGGTTGATCATGTTGAACAGTCCGCATGCCAGGGAAATCTCGACGATCTCCGCATCGGTGAAGAGCCGCCGCATATCGTCCCAGGCCGGTCCGTCGCGCTTTGCAGTGTTGAGCGTCATCGCTTCCGACCAGGCGAGGACTGCCTTTTCGCGCTCGTCGAACAGCGGGCTCGCGCGATAGTCGTCTTCCTGCAGCGCTTCGAATTCCGCTTCGGTGAGTCCCAGTGCTAGACCTAGCACCCGGTTGTGCTCGGTTCAGTATCGACACCCGTTGACGGTGGAAGTCTTCAGCACCGCCAGATTTCGCAGGCGCACATCCGATACCGCGCCGGCGTTGGGCTGGCGGATCGCTGCCACCAGCGGCAGGAACCAGCGCGCGAGGTACGGGCTGTGCGCAACGATGCGCTGCAGGTTCGCCGTACGTCCGAGCAGCTCGTTCGACGTGTCGAATACCTGCTTGACGATGCCGGTCGCGTCCTCGTCGCTGATGCCCTTGATGCGCTGGCTCATGGTTTCTCCAGGAAAGTGACTGTGACTCGTGACCGGTGACTGGCGGAGGCTGCTCCGAGTCACGAGTCACCGCTCGCGAGTCAGGCTTTTATCCTTGTATCCAGCGCACGACGCCGGCCACGCCGTCGACCGACACGCGCACGCCGTCGGGTATGCGCTGGGTCGCTTCATGCACGCCGAGCACCATGGGTATGCCGCGCTCGCGCGCGAGCGAGGCGAGATGCGAGGTGCTGCCGCCACGCTCCGCCACGACGCCGGCCACGCGGGCGAGGATAGCGCTCAGCGCCGGGCCGGCGACCTTGGTCACCAGGATATCGCCGGGGCCGACGCGCTCCAGCTCGCATTCGCAGTTCACGACGCGCGCGACGCCTTCGCTGCAGCCTATGCCGGCAGGATGGCCGTTCAGGCGCGGGTGGCGCAGCCACACCGGATCGGGCTCCGTCGCCGCTTCCATATGCAGCGGACGGCCCTGCACCAGCTTGAAACCGTTGTCGTCCATTGCCCATTCGATTTCGACCGGCATCGCCATCACTTCGGACACGCGGCGCAGCAGGCGGCCGAGCTCGTGGATTTGGGGTGTAGTAAGGCAGGGCTTGCTGATCATCGCCCTGGGCGAAAGCAGCGTCCTCGGCTCTTCCTTGTGATGGTGATGGCAGCTCACCACGTGATCCTTGCGGCCCGCGACCACTTCGCGTATTTCACTGTCCGCGGTGAGCACGTAGCGATCCGGTGTCACTTCACCCTGCGCGATCGCGGATCCGAGACCCCACGTCGCGCTGAGCAGCATGCCGCCGTCGGCCGTCTGGCTCAAGCCGCCGCCCGAGCACCTGGCGGATACCAGCGGCTGGACCAGCACCGACATCGCCGTCTCGGCCGGGTTGATGTCGTGGGTGGCCATGTAGCGCAGCGCACGCGTCGCCCACAGCGCGCCCCAGCACGATTTCACCGCGGTGATGAAGTCTTCCTCGGTCTCTATGCCGATGAAGCTTTCGAACTGGCCGGCGAAGCTCGAGCCGTAACGGTCTTCGACCAGCGCCGATGAGCGCACGCAGAGCAGGGCGCCGGTGCGGTCGATCAGCTGCCGGCGTGCTTCGAGCAGCGGCTCCAGAATCTCGGGAATGATCGGCTTGTCGAGCAGCCCGAGCTTCATGTCGAGCGCGCAACGGCGCATCTGCGGGCTGTTCTCCGAGCCGAATGCGCCGCGCGCGGACTCCCACAGGTCGAGCGCCGTCACCTGCCTGCGATACGCCTCGGCATCGAGACAGAAGCCGTCGGGTATGGGCAGGCCGGCGCGGCCGAGAATCGCCTGGTTCGCCGCCTTGGGACCGAAGCGTCCTGCATCGCACGCTTCGGTGGAATTCAGTGGAACGATCAGATCAGTCATCGCGGAAAAACGAATAATGTGGAACCGCCGATACACGCAGATATACGCCGATACGCATCGGTGTGCGAGGCAGCGGTTCTATCGGCGTTCATCGGCGTCCATCTGCGGTTTCAATGCGCTCACAACCTGCTCGATTCGATCACGATACGCAGCACGCGCCCGGGATTGCGCTCGTATTCCTCGAACGCTTCGGCGGCGCGGCTAAGGGGATAGGTGCCGCTCACGAAGCCGGCAACATCGATTTTTCCGGAAGCGACCAGCTCTATCGAGGGCACCATGTCTGCGTTGGTCAGCGCGCGCGAGCCGATGATGCTCACTTCCTTGTAGTAGAGCGGGAACGTGGTGAAGCTCGTGCAGCACTCGTGGCTCACTGCGTACGGCGCGATGCGGCCGCCGGGGCGCAGCATGTCGAGCGCAGCCATCAGCGGCGCCGAGCCGCCCGCGGTGTCGATGACGAGGTCCGCGCCGCTGCCGCCGGTGAGGCGCAGCACTTCCTGCACCGCTTTTTCGGCCGCCACGTCGAGCGCGTGATGCGCGCCCATGCGCGTGGCCATATCGAGCTTCCATTTCGTGCGCGATACGGCGATGACCGGATTGGCGCCCGCCAGCACCGCGAGCCGCGTGTGCAGCAGGCCGGTAGTGCCCTGTCCCAGCACCACCACGGACTCTCCCGCCTTGAGGCCGGCGCGCTCCTGCGCGTGGCGCACGGTCGCGAGCGTCTCGATCAGCGTCGCATCGGCGAGCGGCAGGTGAGAAGGCAGGCGAAAGACGTAGCGGGCGGACAGGCTCACGTATTCGCTCATCGAGCCTTCGACTTCGCGGCCGAACAGCCCGGCATTGCGGCAGAGGTTATGGGCCCCGCGCTCGCACATGTCGCAGTGCCCGCACGAGATGATCGGATTGATGATGACCGGATCGCCGGCCTTCAGGCCTTCGACGCCGGCGCCGATCGCCTCCACGACTCCGGTCGATTCATGGCCCATCACCACGGGATATTTCACACCGGGATGCTCGCCGGTGTAGATCGCAAGATCGGTATGGCAGACGGCCGTGGCTGCAGTGCGCACGACGACCTCGCCGGGCGCCGCTGCAGGCACCGGCCGCTCCACCAAATGGAAGCGCCGCGGCGCTTCGAGCACCGCGGTGCGCATTCCTGTTGCCATTACGTCCTACTGACCTTCGCGCTTGCCGTAGCTGGAGTAGCCGGGCATCGGGTCCACGACGGTGATCTGCTCGACCGGGAAGTTGGACACGATCTCGATGCTGTCCTTGTGCACGATCAGCATCTCCTCGATCCGCACGCCCCACGCATGCGCCTTGCCGTGCTGCGTCTCGAGCGCGAACACCATGCCTTCCTTGATCTCGATCGGGTGATCGAGCGACCAGATGCGCGAGATGACCGGCTGGTCGTACTGCGCGAGGCCGAGGCCATGGCCCCACAGGTTTGCTGCAGCCTGGTCTTCTTCCTCGTAGCCCCAGGTCTCCTTCGCCGACGGCCACTTCGACGCGATGTCGCGCGTGGTGGCGCCGACCTTCACCGCCTTGATCGAGTCGTACAGCCACTTGAGCGCGATCTGGTAGTAGTCCTTCTGCTCCTGCGTCGGCTCCTTGCCCACGCAGTAGGTGCGGTAGTAGCAGGACTTGTAGCCGTTCCACGTCAGCGCGGCGAGATCCATGAACACGATGTCGCCCGGCTTGATGATGCGGTCGGAGAAGTTCCTCCAGTTCGGCCAGGTGTTGAGCCCGGACGACACGATCACGTCCTCGACGTCTTCCATGCCGGGGATGTTGTACAGAAACTCCATGATGTGCGCGGTGAGCTGGTTCTCGGTAAGGCCGGGCCGCAGGAATTTCATGAATTCCCAGTGGGCAGCGTCACCGATCGCGCCGACCTGGCGCATGCACTCGTGCTCGTCCTGGTTCTTGACGGCGCGCGCTTCCATCATCGGCGTCATGCCGTCGGTCCAGTCGATCTTCGCGTCCTTGAACACGTTGATCATGTTGATGTCGATGAAGTCGACGCCCAGCTTCTGGCCGTCCACGCCGGCCTTCTTCATTTCCTTCTTGATGCTGTTGGTGAACTTCGTGACCTGCTGCAGCGAGGCGGGGCCGGCAGCGCCCTTGATCCATGCGTACGAGTACTTGATGTGGTCCTTCGGAATCCACGGCGAGTGGCGCTCGATATGCTGGCCGATATCGCCCTGCTCGAAGAGCACCGGCGCGTCGTCGCCGCACAGCAGCGCGTAGCGCAGGCCGGGCTTCAGTCGGTTCCAGCCCGGCGTGAGCGTGCTGGTCACGTAGCGGACGTTCTCGTCATACATGAGCAGCATGGCGCCGAGGCCGTGGGCCTTCATGCGCTCACGGGCGCGTTGCAGGCGGTGTTTGCGCAGCCGGTCCCAGTTGATGCGCTCCTGCCAATCCAGACCTACCAATCCGACATTAGCCATCTTGCTTCTCCATCTTCATTGACGTTTTACTTCATACCGACCGGGCAAGCTGCCTTACTCGGTCTCTATTTTTGCGTCCTTGATCACTTTCGCGAAACGGGCGTTCTCGCTCGCCAGGAATTTCGCGAAATCCTCAGGCGACTTGCTCACGACGACATCCACGCCGCCTTCCTGCAGGCGCTTGTTGACTTCGGCGTTCTTCATCGTCTCGGTCGAGACCGAGAACATCTTGTTCACGATCGCCCGCGACGTGGCCTTGGGCAGGAATACGCCTTGCCACGAGCCGGTCAACATCTCCTTGAAGCCCTGCTCGGACATGGTCGGGACGTCGGGGAGGGCGGACACGCGCCTGGGCGCCGTGACGCCGAGCATGCGGATGCGGCCCTGCTTCACGAAAGTCACGGCGGACGAGAAGGTGACGAACATCGCCTGCACCTCGTTGCCGAGCAGGCCGATCATCGCCGGTCCGGCGCCGCCCTTGTACGGCACGTGGGTCATTTTCGTTCCGGTGTGCAGCAGGAACGCCTCCATCTCGACGCGGTTGTTGCTGCCCGGGCCCGGAGATCCATAGTTGAGCTTGCCGGGATTTGCCTTGAGATATGCCACGAACTCTTTCGCGCTCTTCGCCGGCAGCAACGGATGCACCACGAGTGCGCCCGGCACGTCCACCACCTGCGTCACCGCGATCAGGTCACGCGTCGGCTTCACCGGGAACTTGATGAAGAGATTCGGGTTGATCGCCATAGTGCCGACGTTGCCGAGCAGGAAAGTATACCCGTCGGCGCTCGCGTTGGCTGCTACTTCGACGCCGATGTTGCCCGCCGCCCCGGAGCGGTTGTCGATCACGACCTGCTGGCCGAGCAGCTCCGACATGCGCGGCTGGATGATGCGCGCCACGAAGTCCGACGCTCCGCCCGGGGCAAACGGCACGATCATGCGCACCGGACGCGTCGGATAATTGTCCGCGGCCGGTGCTGCAGTCGTGGCGAGGGCTCCAAGCAACGTTACGGAGCAGGCAAGAAAACGTCGGATCATCGTGTAACTCCTCAGTTATTTTATAGGATTAACGCGTGCGGCAAGGCAGTCCGCGCGCCCGCGCGAACTCCCGGTGCGGTCATTCGATCTTGATGTTGTTGTCCTGTATGACTTTGGCCCAGCCCTTCACGTCGGTCTCGACGAACTTCTGGAACTCCGCCGGCGACTTGTTGAGCACCACGGACATGTACTGCTTCTCGAGGGCCGCCTTCATGTCGGACGCTTCCATCGCTTTCGCCACATCCGAGAAGATCTGGTTCAGCAGCGGCTTCGGCAGCTTCGCGGGAGCAAAGAGCCCGTTCCATGCGTTCGTGCCTATCCCCGGGAAGCCCGCTTCCGCCATGGTCGGCACTTCCGGAAATTCCGGGCGACGGGTCGGCCACGACGTCGTGAGCGGCTTGAGACGGCCCGACTTGAAGTGGCCGATCGTCGATGCGATGTTGAGGAAGGCGAACTGCGTTTCGTTGCTGATGAGAGCAGGAATCATCTGGCCGGCGCCGCCTTTGTACGGCACGTGGGTCATCTCGATGCCCGCGGCCTTCAGAAAGCGCGCGACGTCGAGGTGCGGATACGACGCGATACCGGCCGAGGCGTAAGACATTTTCTGCTTCTTCGCGAGCGCGATCAGCTCTTTGAGACTGGACACCGGGACGGCGCCGCTCACGAGGAAGAAGTGCGGCAGCTCGATGAGGTTCGTCACGCCGGTGAGCGTCTGCGACGGCTTGAAATGCATCTGCTTGGCGAACGCGGTCTCGTTGATCGCGTTGGTCGACACGTTGCCGACCATGAGCGTGTAGCCGTCGGCCGCCGCGTTCGACGCGAGCTCGAGGGCGATGATGCCCGAGCCGCCCGCGCGATTGTCGACGATGACCTGCTGCCCCCACATCTCCGAAAGCTTGTTGGCGAGCAGGCGCGCGGTATTGTCGGTGGCGCCGCCCGGCGCGTACGGCACCAGCAGGCGCACCGGCCGCGTCGGAAACTTTGTTTCGGCGGCGAGCGAAGCCGGAATCGCCGCACAGGAAACCACGAGACCCACACACCAGGCTGCCAGTTTCAGTCGTTTCATTATTCCTCCATTATCATTCGACTAATGCTGCAGGCCACCGCGATATGTGGCGCAGGGAGCGAACCGCATACGCGGTGGTGGCGCTATGATCACGTGACGGGGAAATCAGTTCAAGCTTTCTGCTTTTCGTCTTCGGGCGAGATGGGCAGCTTTACCGGACGCTTCAGTCGTGCCGAGAGGTCGATCGCCTTGGTGAGCATCAACCGGTTGTGGCCTTCCGCAGCGGTCGCGTGCTGCGTCTTCAGTCCCAATGCGAGGCGCGCGAGCCACGAATTGGTTTCTTCGCGCATCGGGCCGCGCAGCTCGCCGAGCGCCATGTCGCCGACGGGGTAGCTCGTGAGGAAGTCGACGCGCCGCGATTGATCCGGCGCATAGCCTTCGCCTTGCGCCTTGTCCACCGCGAGCACGATGTCGCGATGCGTGTCGTCGATGGTCAGCACGCCTTCGGTGCCCACGATCCCGACCTCGAGGCTGTACACCGCGCCCGGCCAGACCACCGGCAGGCCCCACTGGATGAGGCCGTGATAGATGGAGCCGTCCTCGAAGCTGATGATGTAGCCGGTGCCGTCGATGCCGTGATACGTCGGTCCCAGCGCCTTGTTGACCGAGCGCGCGTACACCTCGACCGGCTTCTTCGCCTCCATCATCCACATGACGACGTCGAGAGCGTGGGTGCCCGAGATCACCATCGGAGATATTTCCGCGGGATTGTCGGTGCGCTTGTAGTTGTCGATCGCGACCAGCCGGTTCATGAAGCCGCGGGAAGTCACCGTCGTGACGTCGCCCAGCGCGCCGGTGCGCACTTTTTCTTTTGCGACCAGCCAGCGGCGGCGGAAGCGCTGCGTGTAGCCGATGACGGCATCGCACTTGGCGCGCTCTATGGCCGCGAGCGTCCTGGCCGATTCGGCGAGGTCCGTCGCGAGCGGCTTTTCGATCATCATCGGCAGTCCGCGCTCCGCCGCTGCGAGCACCGGGTCGACGTGCAGGTGCTCGTCGGTCGACACCAGCACCGCCGTGACTTCGGGCCGGGCGATCAGCTCGCGAAAATCCGATGTGACGAACTGAGCGCCTACCTTCTCTGCAACGAGCTTCGCGCGCTCGGGATTTTTTTCCGCAATGCCTATCCAGTCGACGCCGGGATAGCGCGAGGCAAGCTCGCCGCGAATGAGGCCGACGCGCCCGGCGCCGACGATGGCAAGACCGATGCGCTTGGCTTGTCGGCTCATCGCGCACCTCCCGCCGCCGCGGCACGGCCACGCGATTCGGGCAGCGGCAGGTTGACGGGCTCGCCGCGCTCGGCGGAAAGATCGGCTGCGATGTAGACCTCCATCACCTGGCGCGCCTGCTCGGCGGTCACCAGCACCGGCTTGTTCATGCCTACGGCATTGAGGAAGTGCACCGTCTCGGCCTGCATCGGGCCGGCGTACGCGTGCTCGACGAATTCGCCCGGCATGGACGACATCGGCAGCTGCATGCCGTCCTTCACGGTGTTGCGGATCACGTCGCGATGGCTGTCGTCGACCAGCAGCGCGCCTTCGGTGCCGACCATCTCGATCCAGGTGGTGGAGAAGTTCGGATAGCCCGGCGGCAGGCTCCAGCCGGCGGCGACCACGAACGAGACGCCATTGTCCATCGTGACGGTGATGTACTGCGTGTCCGGTATATCGCCGCCCGTGGCCGCTTTCATCGCGCCGTAGTTCACCGTCGAATACACGCGCACCGGCCTGGCCGGCTCCAGGCACCACAGCACGAAGTCGAGATCGTGCGTCGCCTCCATCGCGGCGGGGGAGAGCTTGGTGCGGCCGGTGATTTTCTTGCCCAGGCCGCGCGTGATATGCCGGCTCACGAGCGCGCTGACCGGCTTGCCTATCGTGCCGTCGTTGATCGACTTCTTCACGTAGGCGAATTTCGGATTGAAGCGCTGCGAATAGCCGATGCTGAATTTGAGGTTGTGCTTGTTCGCAATGGAAATGAGCTCGTCGGCTTCATGCAGCTCGATCGCGATCGGCTTCTCGAGGAACACGTGCTTGCCCGCGAGCAACGCCTCGCGCGCCATCGGGTAGTGCAGGACTTCGGGCGTTGCGGAAATGAACACCGCGTCGACGTCTTCGATCTTGAGCACATCGCGGTAATCCGCGCTCGCTGTCCTGGCATTGACCAGCTTCGCGACCTCGGCGAGACGCTCCGGCCGTGTTTCCGCAATGTGGATGTCCTTGACGATGGCGTTGGCGGCGCAGGTCTCGGCCCTGATGCCGCCGCACCAGCCGGTGCCTATGATGCCGACGTTGATCTGTTTCACTGCTGTCGTCTCCAGTGGATGCGTAGCGGCGCGCGCCATACGCGCATGCGCGGCGCTCGCTTGGGTGCCGGGGAATGTTAGCCATCGCACCCATGCCTGACAAATATAATTTTGGAATTCGTCCCATAACGAATACGCATGGCAGAGAGCAGGCTTGAAAAGTGCGCCGCCACGGGCTTTTCACTGTGCGGGCGGGTGATTAGCCTCTTCGACATCATTGACGACGCGCCAAATTCATGCCAGTTTGTTATAGGAATTGACGCGCACGCCAATTCCTTATTGAACACCTGCACGAACGGTCCCCGACATGATCGCACCACGCACGCTTAGGTTCCGGCATCGCCCGGTGGTTGTTTTTCCGGTTTTCCATTAACGAATCGGTCCGAAGGGAGCGATTCGTTTGGATTTGCGCAGCATCCGATATTTCGTCCAGATCGCCGATCTCGGCAGCATCACGCGCGCCGCGCAGCATCTCGGCATCGCGCAGCCGGCGCTGAGCCGGCACCTGCGCAGCCTCGAGGAGGAGCTCGGCACCGAGCTGCTGGTGCGCCTCCCGCGCGGCGTTCGATTGACCGGAGCGGGGCGGCAGTTCGTCGACCACTGCCGGCGGATCATGCGCGAGCTGGGCCGCGCACAGGACGAGCTGCGATCCACGACCGACATGCCGCAGGGACGGGTGGTGCTCGGCCTGTCGCCGACCATAGCGCCGCTGGTGTTGCCGGGCATCGTGGAGCGCGTAAAGCGGCAATGCCCGCAGATTTCGCTCAAGGTGGTCGAGGGCTTCAGCATTCAGCTCTACGACGCGCTGCTCGCGGGTCGCGTGGACCTCGGCCTGTTGACCAGCCCGGCGCCGTCGCGCGCCCTCAAGTTGACGCCCCTCATGTCCGAGCCGATCGTCGTGCTCGCGGCTCCCGAGGCGCGCGGAACGCGGCGCTTCTATACGCTGCCGGAGCTCGCGAAAACGCCCGTCATTACGACCGAGGCGATACGCTCCATCGTCGACGACCAGGTGCGGCGCTACGGCGCGCGCCTGAACGTCGACGCCGAGATCGACGCCGTCGAAGCGATACGCAGGCTGCTGCTGCGCGGCATCGGTCCCGCCGTCATGCCTGTGTCGACTTTTCACGAAGACGTGCAGGCGGGCGCCATCGCCGCATTCCCGATCGCGGATGCCAACGTGCATCGCATCCTCATGCTCGGCCAGCCCGCCGAGCGCAAGCCCTCGGCGGCGAGCGAGGAGATCGCGCATATCCTCACGGCGGAAACCAATCGCCTGTTCGATCTCGGGCTGTTCGGCCTGCCCGCCAGCGGATTGCCCCAGCTCATCATGCCGGCGGCGGCACGACGCGCTTCGCGCACCGCCGCGCGCAAGAATTGACTCTCAAAAGCAAAAAACGGACAGGATTAACATGATTAACAGGATAAGAACGTCGGGCTTTGCGCCTTAATCCTGTAAATCGTGTAAATCCTGTCTATGGTCTTGGGCTTTTTGAGATGAGTTTTACCCGACACATCACAATCCAAGGAGAAGACGCAGCATGAAACGCATAGACCTTCACAGCCACGTGATTCCGGAGACGATAGTGCAGGCGTGGCGCGAGCAGCCCGAGCTGTACAACACCAGGGTGGAGGGGCGGGGCAGCAACCTCGCCTTCGTGCGCGGCAAAGTGAAGTTCGATCTCGTTCCCGAGTTCTACGACGCCGACGCGAAGGTCGAGTCCATGGACCGCAAGAAGCTCGACATCTCGTACATCTCACCGGGGCCCCAGACCTTCTACTATGGGTTCAAAGGCGAGCAGGCGGCACGGACCGCGCGCCTGGTGAACGACGGCGTGGCCCGCATGGTGCATGCGCGCCCCGACCGGCTGCGCGGCATGGCGACGCTGCCGATGCAGGAGCCCGAGCTCGCGATCGCGGAAATCGACCGGGTCGTGAAGGAGTATCAGTTCAAGGCGGTCGAGATCGCGACTGCAATCGGCGACGAAGAGCTGGCCGAGCCGAAATTCCGGCCGGTGCTCAAGCATCTGCAGCAGCGGAAGATGATGATCTTCGCGCACCCGAACACCCAGGGCTCGGGCGGCAGGCTCGATTGCTGGTATCTCACCAACCTCATCGGCAATCCGCTCGACACCACCATCATGGTCGGGAAGCTCATGTTCAGCGGCGCGCTCGACGAGCTGCCGGACCTGAAGATCCTGCTCGCGCACGGGGGCGGCTTCCTGCCGTACCAGATCGGCCGCTTCGAGCACGGCCACGCCGTGCGACCCGATACGAGCGCGGTCACGAAAACCAAGCCGATGGAGATGTTCAAGCGTTTCTATTTCGACGCGCTGACCCACAGCCCGCAGGCGATCCGCCATCTCATCGACGTCGTCGGCTCCGAGCGCGTGGTGCTCGGCACGGACTCGCCGTTCGACATGGGCGAGGAGCATCCGGTGGAGCGCCTGGATGCAGTGCCGCGCCTCACGCAGAAGGAGCGCGAGGACATCTGCTTCGGGAGCGCCATGCGCCTGCTCGGAGGCGAGCCGTGAGCGGATGTTTCGAGCCGGGCCATATACCGCCCGAAGCCCCGAGCTATCCGGCGATCTGGTGCGCGTTCCGCGGCGGCAAAGTGCTCGTGATGCGCATGTCGGGCAGCCTGCAGCTTCCTGCCTTGCGTCCGGAGGAGCTGGGAGCCGCCGCGCGTGCCAGCCACTACATCGGCATGCTCGACGGCATTCACTGCTACGCCACGATGCTGCACGAGGCGCAGGACCTTCCGGTCGGCACCGATCTCGTAGGCTTGCGCAATCTCATCCTCGACAGCGACGAGCTCACGTCCGGCATCGCAGGGCGCGCGTTCCAGATACTGGAATGGGAGCGCACCCACCGCTATTGCGGCGCGTGCGGCGAGCCCACCGTGCCGCATCACGCGGATCGCGCGCGTGAATGCAAAGGCTGCCGCCAGGTGTACTACCCGCGCATCGCACCCGTCGTCATGGCGCTCGTCGCGCGCGGGCGCGAGATCCTGCTCACGCGCAAGCCCGGCTATGCGTCGGGGCGTTATACCGTCGTCGCCGGATTCGTCGAAGCAGGCGAGACGCTGGAGCACGCGCTGATGCGCGAAGTGCTCGAGGAAGTCGGTGTGCAGACGCGCGCGCCCCGCTATTTCGGCAGCCAGCCGTGGCCTTTCCCGAATTCGCTCGTCATGGCGTTCAGCCTCGAGTACGAATCGGGAGAGGTGCGGCCCGACGGCGCTGAACTTGAAGACGCGCGCTGGTTCGACATTGACGCGCTGCCCGAGCTGCCGGAGCCCGTCCATATTTCGCGTCATCTCATCGACGACGCCGTTGCGCGAGCGCGCGCCGCGCAGCTATCATCATCCGCCTGAAACACGCCGCCGAGGACGCATGCCTTTCTTCCGTTTCGAGGATTTCGAGAGCAACTACCTCACGCCGCATCTTTCCACCGGCAAGGCGCCGGTGATCGAAGGCAAGTACATGTACTTCTGCCTGCTGCACAAGAACGCGGGCACGGGCTCCGAGCTGCATTACCATCCGAACGAGCTGCTGATCTTCCCTGTGCGCGGCAAGATCAACGCGATCGTCGGCAAGGACAGGCGCATCGTGCCGGCCGGGACCTTCGTGCACGCGCCGGCGTATGCGCGTCACTCGATGAAGGCGACGGAGGACGGCAACGTCCAGTATCTCTACATCAAGGACAAGACGTGGACCGTGGTCGGCCTGGCCGAGGATGAAGCCGTGCCGGAGAAAGCGATGACGGTCGACGAGGTCAACAAAAAGTACAACGTCGGCGACCGTGACAAGCACCAGAAGGCGCAGGGCAAATCGCAGGTAATCATCGAAGGGCTCAACAACTGCTATTACCCGATACTCGACACGCTCGACGCGCCCGCGGTGTCGGCCCGCCGCACGACGTGGATCGAAGGCGAGCGCCTCGCGTTCGGCTTCTTCGACGTCCCCGGCGGCTACGACGAGCCGGAAGCGGTGTCGCCGCATGAAATGTTCGTGTACGTGCTGAGCGGGACGGCGCTCGCGACGTGCGGCAAGGAGCACAAGACCGTCGCGCAGGGCGACATCGTTTACGTGCCTCGCGGGGAAAAATATCGTCTGCTTGCGCAGGCGCCTTTCGCGCGTTACGCCGCGATCCGGTCCACGGCCTACCTCGAAAACCGGATCGATTCGATGACGCCCGAAGAAGCGGAGCAGGCGCGCGTCAATATGAAGCCGAACTGAAGATTCGGCTCTGGAACCTCGATGGAGGAGAGCGGCATGCGGAAAATCTCAGCGGTGTGGTGGTGTGCGAGCCTGATGATGGCCGCCTGGTCGGCGCCCGGTGTCGCGCAGAGCTGGCAGCCCGAGAACAACGTCGAGCTCATCGTGCCGGCGGGCGCCGGCGGCTCGCTGGACGCGACCGGGCGCATGGTTCAGAAGATCTGGACGGACCTGAAGCTGCTGCCGACGAGCAGCACGGTGGTGAACCGCTCCGGCGGCGGCCACGCCGTGGCATACAACTATCTGCATCAGCAGACAGGCAATCCGCATGTCATGAGCATCACGTCGTCGACCATACTGACCAATCACATCAACGGGCGGTTGAAAGTCACCTATAGCGATTTCACGCCGCTCGCGATCCTGTTGACGGAGCACATTGCGATCACCGTCCGCCCGGATTCGCCGCTCAAATCGGGCAAGGACCTGGTGGAAGCGCTCAGGAAGGATCCGACTTCATTGAGCATAGGGCTGGGCAGCGCGGCCGGCGGCACTCACCATATCGCAGTCGCCTTGCCGCTGCTCTCCGGCGGCGTGGACATCAAGAAGCTCAAGCTGGTGAGCTTCAACTCCTCCGGGGAAGCGGTCACCTCGCTGCTCGGCGGCCACGTGGACGTGATCTCCGCCGGCACCATCAATGTCGCGCCGCACATCGAGGCCGGCAAGATGCGCGTGCTGGGCACGACAGCGCCGCAACGGCTGCACGGTGTGTTCGCCAACGTGCCGACGTGGCCCGAGCAGGGCTATAAGGGCGTGTGGGAGAACTGGCGCGGCGTGATCGGCGCCAGGGGCATCACGCGGCAGCAGACGGCCTACTGGGAAGGCGTGCTCAGGAAGGTCGTGGACAGCGACGAGTTCAGGCAGCAGGCCGAGAAGAACCAGTGGGAACGCACGTTCAAGGGGTCGGCGGAAATGTCGAAGTTTCTCGCCGCGCAGTATTCGGAGTTGAAGGAAGTGATGGCGCCGCTCGGCCTCGTGAAATAGGGCAGGCGAGCGCCGCAGGAACGGGAGAACGATGAGAACAAGCCAGTCAGTGGGCCATATCGGCCTGGGAATCATGGGGGGCGCGTTCGCAGGCCACCTGCTCGCGTCGGGTCACACGGTGAGCGGCTACGATGTCGATGTGCGCAGGCGCGACGAGCTGAAGCGGCGCGGCGGCAAGCCCGCGGCATCGATCGCCGCCGTTGTCGGAAAGAACGATGTGCTCATCACGTCGCTGCCGAGCGTGAAGGCCTGCGAGGCGGTGTTCTTCGGCAAGGGCGGCATTGCCGAGAGCGCAAAGCGCGGCACCGTCGTCATCGAGACGAGCACCATGCCGCTCGAGGTCAAGTTTCATCTGCGCGACGGCTGCGCGAAGCGCGGCATCATCGTTCTCGATTGCCCGATCAGCGGCACCGGCGCGCAGGCTGCGGCGAAGGACATTGCGGTCTATGCCAGCGGGGACAAAAGCGCCGTCGAGCGCTGTCGCGCGGTGTTCGAAGGCTTTTCGCGCAGCATGCATTACTGCGGCGAGTTCGGGAACGGCTCGAAGCTCAAGTTCATCGCCAACCTGCTGGTGACGATACACAACCTGTCGGCGGCCGAGGCGATCGTGCTGGGCCGCAAGTCGGGGCTGGATCTCGACCTGCTGTACAAGGTGATCAAGGACGGCGCGGGCACCTCGCGCATGTTCGAAGTGCGCGCTCCGCTGATGATCGCCGACGAGTACTCGAAAGCGACGATGAAGTGCAACGTGTACCAGAAGGACATCGACATCATCGGCGATTTTGCCTCCGGCCTTCATTGCCCGACGCCGCTGTTCGAGGCGAGCAAGGCCTATTACGCTGCGGCGCTCTCGCAAGGCCGCGCGCTCGACGACACGGCGGTGCTGTGCGCCGTTCTGGAACAGATGGCCGGCATACCGAGAAAACGCAACACAACCGGGAAAACGCGCAAACAATGAACACCATCTCTCCGCAGGCACAGGCGAGCCAGACTCTCTCCTGGAACATGAAGCTCATCTCGCACAACGAGCTGTCGGGATTCGGCGGCATCGGCGAAGGCATCAACATGCAGAAGACGGCGGACGGCCGCCGCATCCTGTGGCTCGCGCACGAGTCGGCGCCGAAGAATTTCACCGGCGTCGACGTGACCGATCCGAAGAACCCTAAAGTGGTAGTGCAGACGGATCTGCCGCACAAGGACGTGCGCTCGAATTCTCTCGACGTGGTCGGCAACGTCATGGCGGTCGCCTATCAGACGAAGAAATGGGGACTGAAGCCCGCCGGCTTCGATCTGTTCGACATCAGCAAGCCCGAGCAGCCGAAGCTGATTTCGCACTTCGACGCATCCGGCCCGTGCTCGCGCGGCGCGCACTGCGTGTGGTTCGTCGACGGCGAGTACGTGCACCTCACGTCCGGCGCCGCGGACTTCGAGCCGATCAATCCGAACGACGATCAGTTCTACCGCATCATCGACGTGCGCAATCCGTCGAAGCCGACGGAAGCCGGCCGCTGGTGGTATCCCGGCACGCGCAAGGGCGACAAGGAGCCGCCGGTGCCGCGCCATCCGAAGTTCGACGCCGGCTACCGTCCGCACAACACCAACGTCTACCCGGAGCGTCCGGATCGCGCCTACGTCGGGTACATCGACGGCGGGGCGGTGGTGCTCGACATCGGCGACAAGTCGAACATCAAGGAAGTGACGCGCTGGCGCTATTCGCCGCCGTACAACGGCTTCACCCACACCGTCATGCCGCTCTTCAGCCGCGACCTGTGGATCGTCACCGACGAGTGCGTGAAAGACGCGGGCGCGGACTGGCCCAAGCTCGCGTGGGTGGTGGACGCGCGCGTGGAAACCAACCCGGTTTCGATCGCGACGCTGCCGTTGCCGCCCGCGGAAAGCTTCACCAAGCGCGGCGGCCGCTTCGGCGCGCACAACCTGCACGAGAACTATCCCAAGGAAACGTCGCACCGGTCCGACAACATGGTGCTCGGCACGTTCTTCAACGGCGGCGTGCGCGCGTACGACCTGTCCAACCCGTACCAGCCGCAGGAAGTCGCGTACTTCGTGCCGGGTGCGCCGAAACTCTCGCCCGCCGGTGCCATCCAATTGAATGACGTGTGGTGGGACGACCGCGGCCTCATCTTCACGGTGGACCGTTTCGCGGGCGGCCTCTACGTCCTGGAAATGAATCTGTAGGCATTTCGAACATCGAACCGCAAGGAACCGCCGATGGACGCCGATGAACGCGGATAGCTCCCCGACTCCGGCCGGCCCTCGGCGTTTATCTGCGTTGATCGGCGGTTTCAAACGTTCTTAAGATAGGCTTTTTGCAACGCGTGGCCAATCTTCTCGAAGAACCGCAGGCACAACGCCGTGACCCGCTGGCCGGACGCATTCCGGTCAGCGTCGTCACGGGCTTTCTCGGCAGCGGCAAGACGACGCTGATCAACGGGCTGCTCAAGCGGCCGGACATGAACCGCGTGGCGGTCATCGTCAACGAGTTCGGCGAGCAGAGCATCGATCACGATCTCGTGCAGGTGTCGTCGGAGCAGATGATGCTGCTCAACAACGGCTGCCTGTGCTGCGTGCTGCGCGGCGATCTGCAGGAGACCCTGCGCGACCTGTTCGTCCAGCGCCGCAGCGGCGAGATCATCGATTTCGAGCGTGTGGTGATAGAGACCACGGGGCTCGCCGATCCGGCGCCCGTGATGCAGACGCTCATGACCGACACCATGCTCCAGGCGCAGTACCGCCTCGATTGCGTGGTGACGCTGGTCGACGCCGTGAACGGGCTGCAGCAGATCGAGACGATGTCCGAGCCGGTGAAGCAGGCGGCGCTTGCCGACCGCCTCGTCATCACGAAGACCGATCTCGCGCAGGAATCCGCAATCGCGGCCCTCGAAGAGCGTCTGCGCGAGTTGAATCCCCAGGCGCCGGTACGGCGCGCGCTGAACGGCGAGATCGAGCTCGCCTTCCTGATCGACGTCGGGTTGCGCAATACCAAGGGCAAGCTCGAGGAAGTCGAGCGCTGGATGGGAGACACGGAGCACGGCGAGCACGGTCATCGTCACGACGAGCGCGTGAAGTCGTTCTGCCTGCGTTACGACGAGCCTTTCTCATGGGCCGCGTTCACCCAGTGTCTCGAAGTGCTGACCGCCCTGCGTGGCCCGGATCTGTTGCGCGTGAAAGGCCTGGTGAACGTTTCAGGGCACGCGGGGCCGCTCATCGTGCAGGGCGTGCAGCACCTCTTTCATCCGCCGGTGGAGCTCGAGGCGTGGCCCAGCGAAGACCGCTCCACCCGTATCGTTTTCATCACTCGCGGCATAGAGCGCGCGATGGTGGCGAATCTTTTCGCCGCCGTGGGCGCCATCGTGCCAGCGTAGGCAGGCTTCTCCGCAGGCGACTGCCTGCTCCCGGCAAGCGGCTCGCGCTTCGGCGCGTCTCCGGCAGCAGGCGAGTAGGGATCGACGGCCAGGTACAGGTCGAAGGCGCCGAGCTTTGCTTTGCGGCACGCGACTCGCGCATCGTGCACGACGCAGCACTCATACCCGGCGAGCGCGTGATCCAGCAGTACGCCTGAGCGACAGGAGCGGATGCAGAGAATCGTGCGGCGCCAGTCATCTGCCACAGCATGCAGGGACATAGCTTCGCCCTCTGAAGTGCTTCCTACTTGCTCGGCTTTCTTCCCGGCGCCTGCGGGGGAATATAGCCCGAGATCCGGCACAACGTCGCCTCGACGGGTTTCCCGTCGCTGAAGCGCGTGACGTTGCACTTGGCGATCTCGCCGCGTTCGAAGAGGTCCGATAAGGCGAGGTGCACCTTGGGCAAGGGAATCCCGGTGCCCTCGGCGATTTCGCTGTCGAGGAGCTGGCCGAACTGTTTCAGATGCTCAAGAACGGGAGCGGAGTGCATTGTTGCCTTCCGTGTAAATAGAAACGGTTGGGCGAATCAGTTTCCCGGGACGCTGCCTGCGGCCTTTGATCGCGCGACACACGGCAATTGCCGGAGCAGGGCGATGGCTCGCTGCATGCCCGCAAGCCATCGTAGTGTTTGGCTCCCCGACCAGGGCTCGAACCTGGGACCTGCGGATTAACAGTCCGTCGCTCTACCGACTGAGCTATCGGGGAATTGTCCTGAAGGGTTGCCGCGAGGCGTGCTTCAAAGGCTGCATATATTAATGGGTCGCGTTGCTGCGGTCAACGAAAAGCGAGCGTAATGAACGGTTTGAAGTGTGCTGTAGCGGCATATTGTCGCGTCATGGCGACCGCGACCGCATGCTTGCGGGATTGCACTCCGGAAACCAGCATCTGGATTCGCGCCGGCGCGACGTCGGGCACTGCGCCTTCAGCGCCCGAGCCGAACCGTTCGTGCAGCAAATGCCTTATTGCTCGAGCAGCACTGTGCCGATGGCGCGCGCGACGTAGTCGACGTTGCGCGTATTGAGCGCGGCGACACAGATCCGGCCGCTGTCGATGGCATATACCGAATAGCGCTCGCGCAGTATCTTCACCTGCGGAGCCTTGAGCCCCGAGTACGAGAACATGCCGCGCTGGTTTACGACGAAGCTGAAGTCGAAATCGGCGCGCACGGCCCGTATCTTGTCGACGAGTTGCCGGCGCATCGCCTTGATGCGATCGCGCATTTCGCCGAGCTCGCTTTCCCACTGCACGCGCAACTCGGGCGTGGTCAGCACTTTGGCGACCGCCTGACCGCCGTGCGTCGGCGGGTTCGAGTAGTTGGTACGGATCACGCGCTTCAACTGGCTCAGCACGCGTCCCGCGACATCCTTGTTGTCGCCCACGATGCTGAGGGCGCCTACGCGCTCGCCGTAGAGCGACAGCGACTTGGAGAAGGAGTTCGACACCAGCACCAGCGGGCACGCCTCGGTGAAGCGGCGCACTGCAGCGGCATCCGCGTCTATGCCCTCGGCGAATCCCTGGTACGCCATGTCTAGGAACGGCACCAGGCCGCGCGCGTTCACCACTTCGATGACGCGTTCCCATTGGTCCGCCGCGAGGTCCACGCCGGTCGGATTGTGGCAGCATGCATGCAACAGCACGACGGAGCCGGCCTGCAGCTTGCCGAGCGCCGCGAGCATGGCGTCGAATGCGACGCCGTGCGTCCGGGTTTCATAGTACGGGTACGTGTTCACCGTGTAGCCGGCGTACTCGAACAGCGCACGATGGTTCTCCCAGCTCGGATCGCTGATCCAGATCTGGCCCTGGGGATTCAGGCGGCGCAGCAGATCCGCACCGACTTTGAGCCCGCCGGTTCCTCCCAGCGTCTGCACGGTGATGATGCGCCCGTCGGCGATCGCGCGGCTGCCGGCGCCGAAAACCAATTCCTGCACCGCGCGGTCATAGGCCTGCAGGCCGTCGATCGGCAGGTAGTTGCGGGGCAGCGGGGTCGCGGCGAGCTCCTGCTCGGCTTTGCGGACGCACTGCAGAACCGGCACCTTGCCGCTGTCGTCCGTGTAAACCCCGACGCCGAGGTTCACCTTGTTGGGATTCGTGTCGGCGTTGTAGGCCTCGGTGACGCCAAGGATGGGATCACGCGGCGCCATTTCGACCGCGGCAAACAGGGAAGGATTCATGTTGTCGTTGATGAGTTGAAGTGGCGGGCTGGACCCCTATATTTTAGCTGCTCCCCCGCCCACCGTGTAACGAATATCGCCGCGCCGCTATGGGCGCGCCACTCTGCTGTGGGACAATCGCGCACTCATCCGGAACCCGCCATTTATGCCTGCACGACCTGCCGAGCCACACTCCGACCACGCGGCCGCAACGGTGCTCACCTTTCCGGGCAGCCCGTACCGGCTACACCAGACGTTCGCGCCGGCCGGCGACCAGCCGGAAGCGATCGACAAACTGGTGAGCGGTATCAAGGACGGACTCGCATATCAGACGCTCCTCGGCGTGACGGGCTCGGGCAAGACGTACACGATGGCCCACGTGGTCGCGCGCCTGGGATGCCCCGCGCTGGTCCTCGCGCCGAACAAGACGCTTGCGGCGCAGCTGTATTCCGAGATGCGCGAGTTCTTTCCCGAGAACGCCGTCGAGTACTTCGTCTCGTACTACGACTACTACCAGCCCGAAGCGTACGTGCCTTCCAAGGACCTCTTCATCGAGAAGGACTCCAGCATCAACGAGCACATCGAGCAGATGCGCCTGTCGGCGACCAAGTCGCTGCTGGAGCGCCGCGACACCATCATCGTCGCCACAGTGTCGGCGATCTACGGCATCGGGGATCCGGTCGATTACCACGGCATGATCCTGCACCTGCGCGAGCGCGAGACGCTCGACCGGCGCAACGCGATCAAGCGCCTCACGGAGATGCAGTACCAGCGCAACGACCTCGAATTCCGGCGCGGCATCTTTCGCGTGCGCGGCGACGTGCTCGACATCTTCCCTGCGGAGAACTCGGAGACCGCGGTGCGCGTCACGCTGTTCGATGACGACGTGGAGAGCATCCATCTCTTCGATCCGCTGACCGGGCACATACTGCAGCGCGTGGGCCGCTACACGGTTTACCCTTCGAGCCACTACGTGACGCCGCGTTCGACCACGCTGCGAGCCATCGAGGCAATCAAGCTCGAATTGCGCGAGCGTATCGAGTGGTTCCAGACGAACAACAAGCTGCTCGAGGCCCAGCGCATCGAGCAGCGCACGCGCTTCGACCTGGAGATGATGAACGAGATGGGCTTCTGCAAGGGCATCGAGAACTACTCGCGCCACTTGTCGGGCCGCCAGGCCGGGGAGCCGCCGCCGACGCTCATCGACTACCTGCCGCACGATGCGCTGATGATCATCGACGAGAGCCACGTGACGATTCCGCAGATCGGCGGCATGTCGCGCGGAGACCGTGCGCGCAAGGAAAATCTCGTCGAATACGGCTTTCGCCTGCCGTCGGCGCTGGACAACCGGCCGCTGCGCTTCGACGAATTCGAGGCCGTCATGCGCCGGACGATCTTCGTCTCCGCAACGCCTGCCGAGTACGAGCGCGAGCACCAGGGGCAGGTGGTGGAGCAGGTGGTGCGTCCGACGGGGCTCGTCGATCCTGCGGTTGAAGTGCGGCCCGCGTCGACACAGGTCGACGATCTGCTCTCGGAAATCAACGAGCGCATCAAGCACACCGAGCGTGTCCTCGTCACCACGCTCACCAAGCGCATGGCGGAGGACCTGACCGACTATCTGGCCGAGCACGGGATCAAGGTGCGCTATCTCCACTCCGACATCGACACGGTCGAGCGGGTGGAGATCATCCGCGACTTGCGGCTCGGGGAGTTCGACGTGCTGGTGGGCATCAACCTGCTGCGCGAAGGCCTGGACATACCCGAGGTGTCCCTGGTCGCCATACTCGATGCGGACAAGGAAGGCTTTCTGCGCTCCGAGCGCTCGCTCATACAGACCATCGGGCGCGCGGCCCGGCACATCAACGGCACTGCCATACTGTACGCGGACAACATCACCAACTCCATGCGGCGCGCGATCGATGAAACCGAGCGGCGCCGCACGAAGCAGCTTGCGCATAACGAAGCCGAGGGCATCACGCCCAGGAGCGTGCAGAAGCGCATCAAGGACATCATCGACGGCGTGTACGACACCGATACTGCGCGCCAGGAGCGGAAAGCCGCGCAGAACCAGGCGCGCTACGACGTCATGGGCGAAAAAGAGCTGACGCGCGAAGTGAAGCGGCTCGAGAAGGACATGCTCGATGCGGCGCGCAACCTCGAATTCGAGCGCGCTGCGCAATTGCGCGACGAGCTGAAAGCGCTCAAGGAGCGGCTGTTCATCAAGGCGGCATGACGCCCGACGCGATAGGGCGGCGGCCGGCCGATTTCGAGCGGGTGCTGGATCTCGCGGAAGAGGCGGCGCAGTCGCTGCTGCGCCACCTCCGCGACACTACTCTGGAGCGCTGAACGGATTACCGTCCAGCGCTCGCCTCGCATCAGTTTCCGATCGTTGCCTCGGTCTTGCGCGTTTCAACCTGGACCAGGGGCTCATCGCTCATGGGGGTCGGAGCAGGGCGCACGCGACGCGGGCGCGGCGCGGGATGCTCATCGGCCGCAGCCGCAACAGCGCTCTGCGCTTTCTGCGGGTCGGTCTCGATCTGGACCAGATCGGCCGGCCATTCGAGTTTCAGCTCCGGCAGCGCGCTCGGGAGCTCTTCTGCTTTAGCCTCGTGCACGGGCTCTTTACGGAACTCTGGGAGCGCTGCGACCGTTTCTGTTTCGCCGGCCGAAGCTTCCTGGGCCGCAACAGGCTCAGCGGCAGGCATTTCGACGACGCGCGGCAGCGTCGCCTCTTCTGAAGTTACGTACGACTGCGGTTCAGCAGCCGGAGCTTCGGGCGCGGCAACAACCGGAGCGGCTTCGATCTCGGGGGCGATCGGCGCGACGCCTTCCACGATCGGGCGCGGTACATACGGCACCGGCGCAGGCTGCGCGTTTGCGGCGGCCTCGCGACGCTCGTGGCGATCGCGTCCACCGCGGCGGCGGCGACGGCCGCGACCCTCGCGCGCTTCGCCGGGCTCGCGCGTCGGCGCGGGGCTGCCTTCCATGCCCATCGCCGCAGCAGTTGCCGGCTGCTGTTCTTCACGAACCGGACGAGCCTGCTGTTCGTCACGCCCGCGCGCGCTTTCCTCGTCACGCGGAGGACGCTGGCGCTGCTGGCGCTGCTGCTGTTGTGCTTCGCCGCGCTGCTCGTCGGTGCGTTGGCCTCGCCCTTCGCCGCGCTGGCCTTCATGGCGCTGATGATCGCGACGTTGCTCGCCACGGTCACCGCGCTCGCCGCGCTCACGCCGCCGGCCGCCATCGCGCTCGCGTCGTTGTTCTCCGCCGCTCGCCACCGCGGCGGGTTCCTCGCGGCCGCGACCTGCGGCGGCTTGCGCGGGACGCTCACGATCACGATGACCGCCTTCCCTGCGGCCTCCTTCTCTCCGGCCGCCGTCACGGCGACCACGCCCGCCAGCAGGCGGCGTTTCGCGCTCGCGCGGCGCTTCGGCCGCCGGTGCTGCGGGCTTGCGCGTGAACCAGCCGAAGATTTTGCCGATGATGGACGCCTGCTCGGGCGCAGGCGCGGGCACTGCTTCGCGCACAACGGGAGCAGGCTGCGAGGGAGTGATGCCTTTCACCGCAGCTTCCGGCCGCGGCGGCGCAGCTTCGGGCAGCGCGCCGGTCGTTTCCTTGTCCTCGGCAGGCACTTCCACCATGTTGTAGCTTGCCGGCAACGGTTCCGACTGGTTGAGGTCGTCGTGGCGCAGGCGCGACACGGAATAGTTCGGTGTTTCGAGGTGGATGTTCGGCACCAGCATGACGCTCACGCGGTGTCGCGACTCGATGAGCTGAAGATCGACGCGCTTTTCGTTGAGCAGGAACGTCGCGACGTCCACGGGCACCTGCGCGTGCACCGCTGCGGTGTTGTCCTTCATCGCCTCTTCCTGGAGGATGCGCAGGATATGGAGCGCGGTGGACTCGGTGCCGCGGATGTGGCCCGTGCCGTGGCAACGCGGGCAGGGGATATAGCTCGTCTCGCCCAGCGAAGGACGCAGGCGCTGGCGCGAGAGCTCCAGCAGGCCGAAGCGCGAGATCTTGCCCATCTGCACGCGGGCGCGGTCGTACTTCAGCGCATCGCGCAGCCGGTTCTCGACTTCCCGCTGATTGCGGCCGCTTTCCATGTCGATGAAGTCGATGACGATCAGGCCGCCCAGGTCGCGCAGCCGCAGCTGGCGCGCAATTTCGTCCGCCGCTTCGAGGTTCGTGCGGAAGGCAGTCTCTTCGATGTCGGCGCCCTTGGTGGCGCGGGCGGAGTTCACGTCCACCGACACGAGCGCTTCGGTGTGGTCGATGACGACACTGCCGCCTGCCGGAAGATTCACCGCTCGCGAGTACGCCGATTCGATCTGGTGCTCGATCTGGAAGCGCGAGAAGAGGGGGACATCGTCCTTGTACAGCTTCACGCGGTTGACGTTGCTCGGCATCACGTGGCCCATGAACTGCTGGGCCTGCTCGTAGATGTTCTCGGTGTCGATCAGGAGCTCACCGATGTCCTGATGGAAGTAATCGCGGATTGCGCGTATTACCAGGCTCGATTCCTGGTAGATCAGGAATGCGCCGCTTTGCTGCGTGGCGGCATTTTCGATTGCGTGCCACAACTGCAGGAGATAGCTCAGGTCCCAGTTGAGCTCCTCGGCCGTGCGTCCGATGGCCGCGGTGCGTCCGATGACGCTCATGCCGTTCGGCACTTGCAGCTCATCGATTACTTCCCGTAATTCGTTGCGGTCTTCGCCTTCCACACGGCGCGAAACGCCGCCGCCGCGCGGATTGTTCGGCATCAGGACGAGGTAACGCCCGGCGAGGCTGATGAAGGTCGTGAGCGCTGCGCCTTTGTTGCCGCGCTCGTCCTTGTCCACCTGGACGATGACTTCCTGGCCTTCCTTGAGAGCGTCCTGTATACGGGCGCGACCGACGTCTATGCCGGGCTTGAAATAGGCGCGGGCAACTTCCTTGAAAGGCAGGAAGCCGTGGCGTTCGCTGCCATAATCTACGAAGGCGGCTTCGAGGCTGGGCTCGATGCGGGTGATGATGCCCTTGTAGATGTTGCTCTTACGCTGCTCCTTGGCGGACGACTCAATGTCGAGGTCGATCAGCTTCTGGCCGTCGACGATGGCAACGCGCAGCTCTTCGGCTTGCGTTGCGTTGAACAACATGCGTTTCATTCTTCATCTTCTCCCGCGCTGCGGCACTCTCACGGGATGGGCAAACTTGCAGACGCCTGCTTGTGCCAGGCGCGGTTAGCGGACTATGAGTCACCGGGACAGATATGATGTAGCGGGACCAGTCGAGTCAATGATGCAGTTTGCCGTATCAAATCCGCGCCCCTGGCGCGAATTCGGTAAATTTGATGCAGTGCCTTGCGCGCGTAAAATCACAGCATCGCTACTTAGGGTGGTGAGCGAATTTAACCAAGCGTTTCAACCGCGGCAGCGCGCGTGACTGTGGCGTGCGCTACTGGCGCCGTTGCTCGGCAGCGTCTTCGCAGATTCGATGTGCGGCTCGCGCAGCATAAGAAAATTTATGGCGCGCCGTGTTGTCACATCCGACCATGAATGCGCTCCTGGTGGGAGCTGCAAGGGTCCGGTGCGTCTGAGGTGCCGGCGAATAGTATAGGCAAATGAATAGCTTAAGTAAAGAAAGTGCGAGCCGGCACGAAATCGGCGCTGCGGCGGAGGGGCAACGGATCGACAATTTCCTGGTTCGGCTGTTGAAGGGAGTCCCGAAAAGCCACATTTACCGCATGCTGCGCAGCGGTGAGGTGAGGGTGAACAGCGGGCGCATCGGCCCCGACTACCGGCTGAAGCCCGGGGACATGGTGCGGGTGCCGCCGGTCCGGACGGCCCAACGGAAGGCCACGCCTGCCATAAGGACTCTGAAGAAAGTGCCGGTCCCGGTCTTGTACGAAGACGACGCGCTGCTGGTCGTGAACAAGCCGGCCGGACTGGCGGTTCACGGCGGGAGCGGCGTGAGCTTCGGGGTCATAGAACAATTGCGGCACGAGCGCCCGGCAGCGCCTTTCCTCGAACTCGTGCACCGGCTGGACAAGGATACTTCCGGGGTCCTGATGCTGGCCAAGAAGCGTTCTGCGCTGGTGGCTCTGCACCAGCAAATGCGGAGCGGCGACGCGCACAAGCACTACGTGGCACTGGTGCGCGGAAAATGGTCGAACGCGAAACAGAAAGTCCAGCTCGCGTTGGACAAGTACGTACTGCCGTCCGGCGAACGCCGGGTCAAGGTCAGCGCCGAGGGTGCGCCTTCCGTGACGATCTTCCGGCTCACAGCCGCAAAGGCCGGCTACAGCCTGCTGGAAGCCGAGCTGAAAACAGGCCGCACGCACCAGATCCGAGTACATTTGGCCCACCTTGGCTTCCCCATTGCCGGCGACGACAAGTATGGCGATTACGAAGCAAACAAGGAGCTCGCCCGTCTGGGCCTCAAACGCATGTTCCTGCATGCTGCGAGACTCGTCGTCCGTCATCCCGGCTCCGGTCAGCAACTCGAATTCGCCGCGCCGCTGCCCGCGGAGCTTTCGTCTTTTCTCGCGCGTCTCGAGGCCCCGCTTGCCGCAACGTTATAAGCTCGTCATTTTCGATTGGGACGGCACGCTGATGGACTCGGCTGCCGCCATCGCGTCGTCCATTCAGGCGGCCTGCGCGGATCTCGGGCTACGCGTGCCGAGCGACGAGCAGGCGAGATACATCATAGGACTGGGACTTCACGACGCGATGGAGCATCTGTTGCCCGAGCTGGATGCGGCCTTGTATCCGCAGCTGGTGGACCGCTATCGCCATCATTTTCTCGTGCGTGACGCGGGCACCGGACTCTTCCCCGGCGCTGCGGACGCGGTGAGAAAACTGCATGCAGGAGGCCACCTGCTAGCGATCGCGACGGGGAAGAGCCGTCGCGGCCTCGACCGCGCGCTCGGGGTCACCGGGCTTGCGGATTACTTTCACCGCACGCGCTGTGCAGACGAAGGCTATTCCAAGCCGCATCCCGGGATGCTGCAGTGCCTGCTGGATGAACTCAATGTCGCGCCGCGCGACGCGCTCATGGTCGGCGATACGACGCACGACATGGACATGGCACGGGCGGCCGGTGTGGACGGGCTTGCGGTAACGTACGGCGCTCACGGCCGCGACGCGCTGGCCGGCAGCACACCGATCGCGTTCATGGAGCGTCATGAGGATTTGTGGCGCTGGCTCGAAGACCACGCATGATGGTCTCGACGGGGCTGGAGCGGGTTATACTCTGCGCCCGCCAATGATTACGCAACACGAAGGATGAGAGCCCATGGCTGATCCGACTCCGCTGCACAGCGACGAACACTGGGAACGCAATGCGCTCGAAAAAATCGCGCTGGCCGCGATACAGGAGCAGCGCCGCGCGCGCCAATGGGGCATCCTGTTCAAGCTGCTGCTATTCATTTACCTGTTCGCGCTGCTGTTCGTATTTCTCGGCTGGATCGGCGGGAAGGATGCGCTGCCCGGCAAGCACACCGCGATGGTGGAGATCAAAGGCGTAATTGCCCAGGACAGCCTCGCAAGTGCCGACAACATCGTGGCGGGACTCGAAGAGGCGTTCAAGGCGAGCGGGACGCAGGGCGTGATCTTGCGCATAAACAGCCCGGGCGGCAGCCCTGTCCAGGCCGGGCACATCAACGATCAGATCCGGCGTTTGCGCGCCAAGTATCCGAATATCCCGCTCTATGCGGTCGTAGAGGACATCTGCGCGTCGGGCGGCTATTACGTCGCCGTGGCAGCCGACAAGATTTTTGTCGACAAGGCGAGCATGGTCGGCTCCATCGGCGTGCTGATGAACGGCTTCGGCTTCACCGGAACGATGGAGAAGCTCGGCGTCGAGCGGCGCCTGCTGACCGCCGGAGAAAACAAAGGCTTCCTCGATCCGTTCTCGCCGGTGCGCGAGTCGGAGAAGGAATTCGCGGAAAAGATGCTGAGTGAAATCCATCAGCAGTTCATCAGCGTCGTGCGGCAGGGCCGGGGCAAGCGACTCAAGGAATCGCCCGAGCTCTTCTCCGGGCTCGTATGGGTCGGCGCGCGCAGCGTGGAGCTCGGGCTGGCGGACGGGCTCGGCAGCATCGAGTACGTGGCGCGCGAAGTGATCAAGGCGGAGGACATCGTCGACTTTACTCCGCGCGAAAACATTGCCGAGCGCTTCGCCAAGCGCTTCGGCGCCACGATGGCGGAAAGCTTCGTGCGGCTGATGGGGCCGGACGCGCTGACTCAGCTCGCGCCGCGGTAAAGGAGGAATACGGCCGGCCGCCGCGCGAGACTCGGCGGCTGGCGTTTCCAGTCCGCGACCGTCTGTGTGCGGATGGTTTCGGTTTCCATCGTCATGTCGACTGCGACGCAGAGCAGCGTGTCGGGCTTGCATGTGCGGAGGAGCGCCTCCAAGAGCGCCTCGTTCCGGTACGGAGTCTCGATAAAAATCTGCGTCGCATCGTTGCGCGCGGACTGCGCTTCGAGCTGCGCGATGCGCGCTCGCCGCGTCTGCGCATCGATCGGCAGGTAGCCATGAAACACGAAGCGCTGCCCATTCATGCCGGACGACATGAGCGCGAGCAATATGGCGGATGGGCCGACGAGAGGAATCACGCGCACGCCCGCTGCATGCGCCTGTCGCACCAGGGCCGCGCCCGGATCGGCGACGCCGGGACATCCCGCCTCGGACATGAGTCCCGCGTCAGCACCGGCCAATACGGGTGACAGAAGATCGGCGACAGCGGACGCAGGCGTGTGTTCGTCCAGCACTGCGAAGGACACATCGCGCAGCGGATGCGCATAGCCGATCGCTTTCAGGAATTGCCGGGCGGTCTTCGTATTTTCGACGACGAAATGCCGCAGCCCGTGCACTACCGCCGTCGTCGCCTCGGGCATGAGACACGCGGGAAGCGCCGATCCGAGTGCGCTCGGAACGAGATAGAGAATGCCGGCCGCCATCACGCGGGGGGTACCGCGATGCCGGCCCGCTGCAGCATGCCGACCAGCGCGATCAGAGGAAGACCGATGAGCGCGGTGGGATCGGTCGATTCGACACGCTCGACGAGCGCGATGCCCAGTCCTTCGATCTTCGCGCTGCCGGCGCAATCATAGGGCTGCTCGATTTCGAGATAGCGCTCGGCTTGAGCGTCGGAGTAATCGCGGTAGTACACCGTCGTCGGGACGTTGAGGACCTGGACGATTCCCGCGCTATCGAGCACGCACACTGCTGTATGAAACACCGCCGCTCGCCGGCGGGAAGCGAGCAACTGTGCCAGCGCGGCTGCGTGCGTACCGGGCTTGCTGAGGACTTTGCCGTCGAGCATCGCGACCTGATCGGAACCGATCACGACAGCGCCGGGGCGCACGCTTGCGACCGCCCGCGCCTTCGCTTCTGCAAGTCTCAGCGCGGTGGCTTCGGGCGCTTCGCCGGGTTGCGCGACTTCATCCACGCCGGGCGCCACGGCGCCGAACGGGACGCGCAATCGCTCAAGCAGGGCGCGGCGATACTGCGAAGTCGACGCGAGCAGTAGATCGGGTGGCATATGGAGGGCGTAAGTGTCTGCCGGTATTGATTTTTCCGGCCGATTGCTTTGACACGAGAGGGCAAAAATACTATCATGGCGCGCTTATGTCTGCACCGGCTGTAATCGACAGCCTCGAATTCGCCCGGACAGGTCAACGATTGAGCGGGAGCCTGCCCGTCAGCAGCTTTCCCCGGCTCGAAGACGTAGTCGCTGGAAAAGGCGGTGAAATTACGTACGAGGTGGCTGGAGCAGGGGACGGCCGCAATCGCCCGATGCTCAAGCTCCATGTACAGGGGACGCTGACGTTGCAATGCCAGCGCTGCCTTGCGCCACTCGAGTATCCGCTCGATGTCGCGAGCAGTGTGCTGGTGGTTCCGCAGGGGACCACGCCGGATGATGCGGACGATCCCGATGCTCCGGATTACATCGAGGCCCAGCGCGAGCTTGATCTCGTCGAGCTGATCGAGGATGAGATATTGCTGTGCGTGCCTTTCGCGCCGCGCCACGAGAACGAGTGCGCGGGCCGCGGTCGGCAGGAGGGCGGCGAACGAACCAGGGAATCCCCGTTCGCCGCACTGGCAGCATTGAAGAACACGACGAAACGTTAGTACTACAGGAGCAACAACATGGCAGTTCAGCAAAACAAGAAGTCGCCGTCGAAACGCGGCATGCACCGCTCGCACGATCATCTCGGCAACCCGCCGCTCGCGGTCGAGCCGACCACGGGCGAGGTGCATCTTCGCCACCACATCAGCCCGAACGGGTACTACCGCGGCCGGAAAGTCGTCAAGACCAAAGGCGAATAGCACTCTGTACGCTCGCACGAACCCGCATCGCGCTCCAACGCAACAACCATAACCCGGAGCGCATCAGAGGAGGGCGTCGGATGGACGTAACCGTTGCCATCGACTGCATGGGTGGCGACCACGGCCCGCAGGTGACTGTTCCGGCTGCGCTCGAAGAGCTTCAGCGCGACGGGGAGTGTTCCATCGTGCTGGTCGGCCTGCAGGACCGCATCATGGCGGAGCTGAACCGATGCCGCGTGCAGCCCGGCCCGCGCCTGCGCGTGCAGCACGCGAGCGAAGTGGTCGGCATGGACGAGCCGCCCGCCATGGCGCTGCGGAGCAAGAAAGACTCCTCCATACGCGTGGCCGTCGATCTGCTCAAGGCGGGTGAAGCGCATGCCGTCGTGAGCGCGGGCAACACCGGCGCGCTGATGGCGATCTCCCGCTTCGTGCTGAAGACGCTTCCCGGCATAGACCGCCCGGCGATCGCAAGCGTGCTGCCGACCCTGAAGGGCGAGACGTACGTCCTCGATCTCGGCGCAAACGTCGATTGCAGCGCGGAGCACCTGTTGCAGTTCGCCATCATGGGCGCCGAGCTGGTAGCGTGCGTCGAGAACAAGGCGCGCCCGACAGTGGGGCTGCTCAATATCGGCGAAGAGGAAATCAAGGGCACAGAGGTGGTGAAGCAGGCCGCCGAGCTCCTGCGCGCAAGCGAGCTCAATTTCTACGGCAACGTCGAAGGTCACGATATCTACAAAGGCACGACCGACGTGGTCGTCTGCGACGGATTCGTGGGCAACGTGGCGCTCAAGACCTCGGAAGGGCTCGCGCAAATGCTCGGGACGTACTTGCGGGAGGAATTCAGCCGCTCATGGCTCACCAGGCTCGCGGGCCTGGTGGCGATGCCGGTCCTCAAGGGTTTCAAGCGGAGAGTCGATCATCGACGCTATAATGGTGCCAGTTTGCTCGGCTTGCGCGGAGTCGTCGTAAAGAGCCATGGCTCGGCCGACGCGTTCGCGTTCCGTTTTGCGGTGCAGCGCGCCATAGATGAAGCGAGAACAGGCGTGCTGGCGCATATTACCGACCGGATGTCACACATACAAAAATCGGCGGCATGACTATCTACTCACGCATTTCAGGCACCGGCAGCTACCTCCCGGAAAAAGTCGTCACGAACGTTGATCTCGAGAAGACCGTCGACACTTCGGACGAGTGGATCTTCTCGCGCACGGGCATACGTCAGCGGCATATCGCGGCGGATAACGAGACGACCAGCGATCTCGCCCTGCATGCGAGTCGGCGCGCAATAGAAGCCGCCGGAATCGCGCCCGGGAATATCGGGCTCATCATTCTTGCGACGACGACGCCCGACATGGTGTTCCCGAGCACGGCGTGTATCCTGCAGGCGAAGCTCGGCATCAAGAACGCGCCGGCATTCGACGTCCAGGCCGTGTGCAGCGGCTTCATGTACGCGCTGGCGGCGGCAGATCAGTTCATGAAATCCGGCGCATACGAACACATCCTGGTCGTAGGCTCCGAAATCTACTCGCGCATCCTCGACTGGAAGGACCGCGGCACCTGCGTATTGTTCGGCGACGGCGCAGGCGCGGCGGTGTTGAGCCGCAGCACGACACCCGGGATTCTCTCTTCGCACCTGCATGCCGACGGCAGCTATGCGGAGATCCTGTCGGTGCCGGGACAGGTATGCGGAGGCGGCGTCAAAGGCCGTCCGCTGCTGCAGATGGAGGGCAACGCGGTATTCAAGTTTGCCGTGAAAGCGCTGGGCGACGTGGCCGATGAAGCGCTCGCTGCGAACGGCATGTCGAAGGCCGACGTCGACTGGCTCGTACCGCACCAGGCCAACATCCGCATTATTCAGGCGACAGCGAAGCGCATGGGTATGTCGATGGAGAAAGTCGTCACCACTGTCGAGCGCCACGCCAATACGTCCGCAGCATCGATCCCGCTCGCGCTCGACGAGGCGGTGCGCGATGGACGCATACGCCCGGGACAGAATATCCTGCTCGAAGGCGTCGGCGGCGGGTTTACCTGGGGCGCTGTCCTCGTCAAATGGCAGTGACGTTCTGCGTCCGCCTCTTCTAGATACGACGTACGTATGACATTCGCATTGGTGTTTCCCGGGCAGGGCTCGCAATCCATAGGGATGATGCAGCCGTTCGCTGAATCGAAGGTGGTGCGCGAGACGTTCGCCGAGGCGTCGGACGCGCTTGGGCAGGATCTGTGGCAACTGGTCGCTGAAGGGCCCGCCGAGGCGCTGAACGCGACGGTGAATACGCAGCCGGTGATGCTGACCGCAGGATATGCGGTCTATCGCTCGTGGCTCGACCAGGGTGGCGCGCAGCCGACGATGGTCGCAGGGCACAGCCTCGGCGAGTACACGGCGCTGGTGGCCGCGGGTGTGATTGCTTTTCGCGATGCCGTCCCGCTGGTGCGGTTCCGCGCGCAAGTCATGCAGGAAGCGGTTCCCATCGGCACCGGAGCAATGGCCGCCATACTGGGGCTCGACGACCAGGCGGTGCGCGATGCGTGCGGCGAAGCGGCGCAAGGCGAGATCGTCGAAGCGGTCAACTTCAATGCGCCGAGCCAGGTCGTCATCGCCGGTCACAAGTCCGCCGTGGAGCGCGGCGTCGCGGCATGCAAGTCGCGCGGCGCGAAGCGTGCCGTGCTGTTGCCCGTCAGCGCGCCTTTCCACTCTTCGCTGCTGAGGCCGGCCGCCGACCGGCTTGCGGAATATCTCGAGGGCGTTACATTCAAGGCACCGGTGATGCCGGTGGTGAACAACGTCGATGTGAGCGTCATCGATGACCCCGCGGCGATAAAGAGCGCGCTTGCGCGCCAGGCGTGCAATCCCGTGCGCTGGGTGGAAGTGATACGCCGCATGAAAGAAGCAGGCGTGACGTACGTCGGCGAATGCGGTCCCGGCAAAGTGCTCGCGGGACTGGTGAAGCGCATAGACAGCGCCATGCAGGGCCTCGCGATCGCCGATCCGCAGGGCGTCAGCGATGCGCTGGGAACGCTGAAATGAGCGTCGCAGGCAAAGTCGCATTAGTCACCGGTGCGTCGCGCGGAATAGGCAAGGCCATTCTTCTGGCGCTGGCTCGCGCAGGAGCGACGGTCGTCGGCACGGCAACGACCCAGGCGGGCGCCGACGCCATCGCCACGGCAATCGCTGAAGCAGGCGCACAGGGACGCGGATTCGCGCTGGACGTCAACGACGGCGCACAAACCGAGGCTGCGCTTGCCGACATCCAGCGCGCTTACGGCGACCTCGCGATACTCGTGAACAATGCCGGCATCACGCGCGACAACCTGCTGCTGCGGATGAAAGACGACGAGTGGGACAGCATCATGTCGACCAATCTCAAGTCCGCCTATCGCCTGTCGAAGCTGGTGCTGCGCGGCATGATGAAGGCACGCTACGGCCGCATCATCAACATAACTTCGGTGGTGGGTGCGACCGGCAACGCGGGGCAGAGCAATTATGCGGCCGCAAAAGCGGGGCTCGTGGGATTTTCCAAGTCGCTGGCGCGCGAGGTTGGCAGCAGGAACATCACCGTCAACTGCGTGGCGCCCGGCTTCATCGACACCGATATGACGCGCGCATTGACCGAAGACCAGCGCAAGTCGCTGCTGGGACAGATTCCACTGGGGCGTCTCGGCGCCCCGGACGATGTCGCTGCCGCAGTGCTGTACCTCGCGTCCGAAGGCGCTGGATACGTAACGGGCTCCACCTTGCACGTGAATGGCGGAATGTACATGGAATAGGCAATCGCCATTGATTTTTAAACGCTTTTTGCGCGCAATGTGTGCTACAATGCGCGTCTGTTTTTTCCGGCACCCCGCCCGCAGGGCTGGGCGATGGACTGCTACATTGATCAATAGGTAAGAGGAAAGGGGACGTTAATGGAAAACATCGAGCAACGGGTCAAGAAAATTGTTGCCGAACAGCTCGGGGTCAACGAGGCCGACGTGAAGAACGAATCGTCCTTCGTCAATGACCTGGGCGCAGACTCGCTCGATACGGTCGAGCTCGTGATGGCGCTCGAAGAAGAGTTCGAAACGGAAATTCCCGACGAGGAAGCCGAAAAAATAACGACTGTCCAGCAGGCGGTCGATTACATCAAGGCCCACTCCAAGTCCTAGGCAGCCGAACTGGAGAGATTTTGGCCAGACGCAGAGTTGTCGTAACAGGCCTCGGCATCGTATCGCCAGTCGGCATCGGTGTCTCCGAGTCCTGGTCCAGTATCGTTGCCGGCAAGTCCGGCATCACGCGCATCACCCGCTTCGACCCGACGCCGTTCAATTCGCACATCGCAGGCGAAGTGAAAGGCTTCGAGGTCGGCAATTATCTCGCGGCAAAGGAAGCGCGCCGCTTTGATACCTTCATCCATTACGGTCTTGCCGCGGCAATCGAATCGATCAAGGATGCCGGCCTGGATTTCGATAAGCTGAACCGCGAGCAGGTCGGCGCATGCATCGGGTCCGGCATCGGCGGCCTGCCGCTGATCGAGGCTACGTCGGACGCCGTGCACGAGAGCGGCACACGGAAGATTTCCCCGTTCTTCGTTCCGGGCACGATCATCAACATGATCGCCGGCCAGCTCTCGATCATGTACGGCCTGAAAGGGCCGAACCTCGCACTCGTCACCGCGTGCACGACCTCCAACCATTGCATCGGCGATGCCGGCCGTATCATCGAGTACGGCGATGCGGACGTCATGATCGCAGGCGGCGCGGAGTCAACGGTATCGCTGCTGGGCGTCGGCGGTTTCGCCGCGGCGCGCGCGCTATCGAGCCGCAACGACGACCCTGCAGGCGCAAGCCGTCCGTGGGACAAGGACCGCGACGGATTCGTGCTGGGCGAGGGCGCCGGTGTGCTGGTGCTGGAAGAATACGAGCATGCCAAGGCGCGCGGCGCGCGTATCTATTGCGAGCTCGCCGGCTATGGGATGAGCGCCGACGCGCATCACATCACCGCTCCGTGCGAAGACGGCGACGGTGCGGTGCGCTGCATGACGAACGCATTGCGTAACGGCGGCGTCAACTGCGAGGACGTCGACTACATCAACGCGCATGGCACCTCGACGCCGCTCGGCGATATCGCGGAAACCGTGGCGGTGAAGCGCTGCTTCGGAGATCATGCGAAGAAGCTCTCCGTCAGCTCGACGAAGTCGATGACCGGCCACCTGCTCGGCGCAGCAGGAGGTATCGAGGCGGTGTTCTCGGTGCTCGCCATCCATAACCAGGTCGCGCCGCCCACCATCAACCTGCAGAATCCGGATCCGCAGTGCGATCTGGACTACGTGCCGAATACTGCCCGGCAGATGAAGATCGACGTTGCATTGTCGAATTCATTCGGCTTCGGCGGCACCAACGGCAGCCTCGTATTCCGCAAGGTCTGATCTTCGGCACCACGCGGAACTCGAGCCCCGCGCCATCGTGATACGGGTCAACGGCATGGCAACCGACGTCGTGCCGGCGACCGACCGCGGTCTCGCTTACGGCGACGGCGTCTTTCGCACGCTCGCCGTGCGTGCGGGCCGCGCTGCGCACTGGGACCGTCAATACGCCAAGCTCGCATTGGACTGTCGACGTCTCGGCATCGAGTGCCCGCCCGCCGACATCTTGCATGCCGACATGGTCGGCGTGACGAGGGGGGAGGCGGATGCGGCCGTGAAAATCATCGTCACGCGCGGCGCGAGCGAGCGCGGCTACCGCATGCCGCGGCAATCACGGCCGACCCGCGTCGTCATCTCGTCACCGCTGCCCGCTTATCCGGGCTGCTACGCGTCCGAGGGCATTGCCGCGTATCTCTGCGAGATGCGGCTGGGCACGCAACCTGCGCTTGCGGGGGTGAAGCACCTCAACCGGCTCGAGAACATCCTCGCGCGGGCCGAATGGGGCGACGACACATACGCCGAAGGAATCATGCGCGACGGCAACGGCAATGTCATTGGCGGGACGATGACGAATATATTTATCGTCGAAGGAGGGCGGCTTGTGACGCCGGAGCTGAGCCACTGCGGCGTGGCTGGCGTGACCCGGGACCGCATCTTCGACTGGTGCGGGCGCGAACGCATCCAGTGCGCGGTCGAGACTATTGCGCTGGATCGCGCGCTCGTTGCCGATGAGGTCTTCCTCGTCAACAGCCTGGTCGGCGTATGGCCTGTCCGTTCCATAGGCGAAAGCGCCGTTCGCACCGGCTCCGTGGCACAGCGGATCTCGGCTTCGCTCGATGAAACGCACTCGACTCGTTAAACGCCTCATCGCGCTGACGGTCGCGGCAGCCGTGGCGCTTGCGGCATGGCTCGGCTACTGGGCCATGAGCGAGCTTCCGCTCGAGCGCGCGCCGATGGAGTTCAGCCTGAAGGCCGGCAGCAGTCTGCGCAGCGTCGCGCGACAGATGACCCAGGCGGGCATGTTGCGCGAGCCGTTTCGATTCGAGCTGCTCGCACGGTTGTTCGGCGAGTCTGCGAACGTGAAGGCCGGGAATTACGAGATCGAGCGGCCGTTGAGTCCGTACGCGCTGCTGCACAAGATCACCAGCGGCGATTACACGCAGCTCGCAGTGACCATCGTCGAAGGCTGGACGTTCCGGCAAATCCGCCAGGTCATCGATCAGCAGGGCGAGCTCGACCACCGCACGCAGTCGATGAGTGACGCGGACATCATGGGGCAACTGGGCGCGGAGCCCGGCGCCTCGGCCGAAGGCTGGTTTTTTCCAGAGACGTATCACATCACCGTCGGCGAATCGGATCTGAGGTTGTTGCGCCGCGCCTACCGGCTGATGCAGGAGCAACTCGCCCGTGAATGGAAGGAGCGGGACCCGGGTCTGCCATTGACGACGCCGTACGAAGCACTCATCCTCGCGTCCATCGTGGAAAAGGAAACGGGACGTCCCGAAGACCGCCGCATGGTGGCCGGCGTATTCATCAATCGCCTGAGGCTCGGCATGAGGCTCCAGACCGACCCCACGGTCATCTACGGCCTGGGAGAGCGCTTCGACGGCAATTTGCGCAAGCGCGACCTGCTGGCCGATCATCCGTTCAACACGTATACGAGGACGGGCATGCCACCGACGCCGATTGCGATGCCGGGACTTGCGTCCCTGCGCGCAGCGCTTCATCCCGCGCAGACCGACGCGCTGTATTTTGTTGCAAAGGGCGACGGCAGCTCGCACTTCTCGCGCACGCTCGAAGAGCACGAGCGCGCCGTCTCACGATGGCAGAGGTCGGTGAAGCGATGAGCCGCGGAAAATTCATTACGCTCGAGGGCATTGATGGCGCGGGGAAGACAACGCAGCGCGCATGGATCGAACGGTGCCTGCAAAGCCGCGGCATCGCTCTCGTCACCACGCGGGAGCCGGGAGGCACGCCACTCGGGGAGAAGCTGCGAGAGCTGCTCCTCGGCGCGCACGCCAAGCCGAATCCCGAAACCGAGACTCTGATGATGTTTGCCGCACGCCGCGAGCACCTCGACAAGGTGATCGTGCCTGCGCTCGATGCGGGGACCTGGGTCCTCTGCGACCGGTTTACGGATGCGACCTTCGCCTATCAGTGCGGGGGCAGCGGCGTGGACTGGGGCAGGGTAGAGGCGCTCGAACGCTGGGTGCATCCAGCGTTGCAGCCGGATCTCACCCTGTTCTTCGATGTGGAGCCCGAGGTGGGCCTGGGCCGCGCGCAGCGGATCAAGCAGCCGGACCGGTTCGAAAGAGAAGCGCTCGATTTTTATCACCGGGTCCGCGCCGCATACCTGCGGCGTGCCCAGGAACACCCGGCGCGGATCCGCCGGATCGATGCGAACAGGGCTACCGCGGAAGTTCATCAAGAAGTTGAACATATTATCTCAACCATCTGAAATGTCGAATATACTGCCTTGGCATAGTGCGGCGTTCGCCGATCTGTGGGAACGGCGTGACCGGCTGCCGCACGCCCTGCTGATTCATGGAAAGCAGGGCACAGGGAAGCTGCGCTTCGCGACCGCCCTCGCACACGGATTACTGTGCGAGGCGCCGACCGCGAGCGGTCCATGCGGCGCCTGCCCCGCCTGCAGATGGAACACGGCATCGTCGCACCCCGACTTCAGGCGGGTGGAGCCGCTCGCCGAGGAACAGGATGAGGAAGAGGGTGCGCCCGCCAAGAAGAAGAATATGCAGATCGTGGTGGAGCAGGTGCGTGCCCTCTCCGAATTCCTCACCGTTTCCACGCATCGTGGCGGCTGGCGGCCCGTGCTGCTGCATCCGGCGGAGGCGTTGAACCCAAGCGCAGCCAACGCGCTGCTGAAGAGTCTCGAGGAACCGCCGCCGCAAACATTGTTCATACTGGTGTCGCACCGGCCGCACCAGGTGCTCGCGACCATCAAGAGCCGGTGTCGGCTGTTGCCATTGCCAACACCTTCGCGCACGGCGGCGGCGGCATGGCTGAAGAGCGAAGGCGTCGAGCAGCCGGAACTTGCCGCAGCACACACCGGCGGCGCGCCGCTGGCTGCGATCGATCTTCCCATCGCGAACTATTGGGACCAACGCCAACGCTTCCTGCGCCATGTGGCGGTTCAGCGCATCGATGTGCTCACAGCCGCGGACGAATGCCAGGAAGTGGGAATACCGCTCATGCTCGAATGGATGGAGAAATGGACGTACGACATCGCGGCTCTGAAGATGTCCGGTGAGCTGCGCTACAACGTCGATCACGAAGAAGCGATCACGCGACTTGCGGCCGGCTGCGACGAGATGCGCATGCTCAGGTTTCATCGCGAGCTGGTACGTATGCAACGCCACGCGAATCATCCGCTGAATGTGCGCCTGTTCGCCGAGCAGCTCATGATGAGCTATGCGCAGGCAGCTGCGCCCCGGTCGTCCCGATGACATTCCTCGTCGACTCGCACTGCCATCTGGACTTCCCGGAGCTCGTCGACAAGGTCGATGCGGTCCTCGCGTTGATGCGCGACAACGACGTGCGACGCGCCCTGTGCGTGAGCGTGACGCTCGAAGCACTGCCCGGCGTGCTCGCCATTGCAGATGCGCATACGCATATCTACGCTTCCGTCGGCGTTCATCCCGACAGCACCGACGTGCGCGAGCCTACCGTTGAAGAACTCGTCGGTCTTGCCGGCCATCAGAAGGTCGTCGCGATCGGCGAGACCGGGCTGGACTACTACAGGTTGCAAGGCGATCTCGAATGGCAGCGGCAGCGATTTCGCACACACATCCAGGCAGCGCAGCAAGCGCGTAAGCCGTTGATCGTGCATACGCGGTCCGCCGCCGATGACACTATCCGCGTAATGCGAGAAGAGGGCGCAGACACGGCGGGCGGCGTGATGCACTGCTTTACCGAGTCATGGGACGTTGCGCGCGCCGCGCTCGACCTTGGCTTCTATATTTCGTTCTCGGGCATAGTCACGTTCAAGAACGCTACGACGCTGCACGACGTCGCCATGCGCGTCCCGCTCGACCGCATGCTGGTGGAAACGGACTCGCCCTATCTGGCGCCAGTGCCGTATCGCGGCAAGACCAACCAACCCGGCTACGTGAAGCACACGGCCGAGGCGATCGCGCGCTTGAGGAATGTGCCGTTCGAGGACATCGCGCGGCATACCACCGAGAACTTCTTTCGCTTGTTCAATCTCCCGTTCCAGGATCATGCATAAAGTCATCCGTGTACTGCTTTGCTTGACGCTGAGCACGCCGCTGCTGAGCCATGCCGGCGTTTACGAGGACATGCTCGCCGCGATTGCAATCGACGATCAGGCCACTGTGGCGACGCTGCTAAGGAAAGGCGTGGACGTCGATACCGTCAGCCCGAAGGGCGATTCCCTGCTCATGCTCGCGGTGCGTGAAGGAAAGCCTGCCGTCATCAGGACGATCCTGGCGCATCGCCCCAAGGTGAACGCGCGCAACGCGCTCGGCGAGACTGCCTTGATGCTTGCGGCAATCAAGGGCCAGGTGGACACGTCGAAGGCGCTGCTGGACGCGGGCGCGGCCGTGAATCAATCGGGCTGGACGCCGCTCATTTATGCTGCGACTGCCAACCAGGTTGAAATTGCGCGGATGCTGATCGCGAAAGGCGCGAACGTAAACGCAGGCGCTGAAAACGGCACGACAGCGCTGATGATGGCAGCGCGCGAAGGCCACATGCCGATGGTGTTGCTGCTGATGGAAAACGGCGCCGACATCCATCACAAAACGCCTTACGGGTACACGGCGCTGGGGATGGCTACGAGCCGCGGCCGTCGCGAGGTGGTCGAGATACTGACCAAGGCGGGTGCCCACGAATAACCGCTGCGGTTTGGGGTGCACGCAAGCATCTCGGGAGGACTCAGGCAGTGGCGAAGCAGTCGGGGCCTTGCTGGCCCCGTTTCTTGTTCGTGTTACGGGCATTGCGGGGACAGCTTAACCCCGCAATAAGGGATACCGGTTAGGACCTTTCGCCCTCTGAGGAGTACCCTTTAATATGCGCATAATGTGTATTATGTTAAGTCGTGTCCGGACCGCAATCGGGCGGCTTTGGGGGGTAGCCGCTCGGGCCGCCCTTGACATAACGCCCTCTTTTATACGCACCTTCTCGCCTTCCTCCGAAACCTCCCAACTCGGGAGGTTTCTCGAATACAAACAAGCGCCTTTGCTGTTTCCTTCATGTAACGTCTAGAAGTGTTTGCGCGGCCGTACGCTATAAAGCGCGGCCCTGCACCCGATTCGCGCGCGTCCTTTGAGCGACACGAAGAAGCGCAGCACGACACGCTGGACACCAACTCGCCTACCGCCGGAATGGGAAGACTACGGCGCACGCTGGGGCGCCGCTGCTTCACCGTGCACGAGCTCCGCGCGATGTTTTGGGAATGCCAACAAGTCACCTCACTACGTGCGGACAACCGCCTCTTGGCGGCTGCACCTCGAAAAGCTTCAAGCGCGAGTTACTCAGCTTGAACGCGAGCAAACCTTCTACCGGCGAGAATGCCACCGCGCCGCGAAGCTCGGCATGGCCATGCTTCCGCCTCCCCTAACGTGAGCCCATGCTTATGCCGCGTTACAATCCCCATAGCAACGACTCACAAGAACAACATACGCGGGGCGGGGATATGGCGAAAACACCAACGAGATCGAAGCTGCTCCTCTACTGTAGCTTCTGCGGCAAGTCACAGCATGACGTCGTGAAACTCATAGCCGGCCCGAATACCTTCATCTGCAATGAATGTTGCGACCTCGCCGCTATGATTTGCCTGGAAGATGAACAAAAAGGCCTATTACCCAAAGTACGAAAATCATTGGGTGCGTTGGCAGAACAGAACAGATCCTTAGAAGAACTTGGCCTCCGCCCGAAATTTCACTCGCGAAACTTCACGAACAAACCTAACCACGCATTTTTCCTCTGCCCGTTTAAGGAGCCGTTCGACACTATTTACAACGACCACATTAAACGGGCCGTCAAAGAGATGGGATACTCAATTAATCGAGCCGACGAATTGTTCGGAACGCAGCCCATTATAGAAGACATATGGGAACAGATTAACAGCACCACAATCGTCATTGCAGACCTTACCGGCCGGAATCCTAACGTCATGTACGAGGTGGGTATGGCACACACGATTGGCGTTCCAACCCTGATCATCACCCAAAACATAGACGATGTCCCATTCGATCTTAAACATCACCGATGCGTCATCTATGCTCATACACCACGCGGGTGCTCCGACTTGGAGGAACGTATCAAAGGAACCTTGAGGTTTCTACAACCCCAGAAATCCATGAGTAGTTAACGCGCGTCCAATTCCCAACACGCGGCTTCCCGACCACTCTATTTCGGCTGCACAGCCACGGACCTCGCCGTTTCCTTGGCCTGTTTAAATAGGCCACGCATCGGCCCCGTAGCTATGCAGCGTTGAAACTCACTAGCTCGCGAAGACTGTCCTTAGCCAGCTGCTCGAGCCCTTCGTCGCTGGCGTGTGATGCGTGGCGAGTTCGTCCGCGTCCAGAAACGTGTACCCATCATCGGTCAGCACGACATCGACGTTGCCCGTATCGATGAGGTCGGAGACCGCGGATGGCGACAGTCCCAGCCATTCCGTGGCAAGCGCCGGCGTCAGCGTAAAACGGCTGAAGCTCGACCCTTCCCCCATCGCGGCTTCGAAACCCCGAACGTTCTTGAAGCGATATACGGCCATGGTTCACCTGTGCGCGGATCAAAGTGCAGCCATGCTATGACGGCCGCGTTCCGATGTTTAAGGCACTCATTCACGCATGGCTCGGTGCGCTGCTCCGCTTGCCGCGCAAAAAAGAAAAAGCCGGTAGCTCGCGCTACCGGCTTGTTGGCTCGAGCAACGAACGATTTAGACGCGCTCGATAATCGCAGCCATCCCTTGCCCGCCGCCTATGCAGAGGCTGACCAGCGCGTAACGGCCGCCGGTACGCTGCAGCTGGCGCGCCGCCGTGAGCGCGAGCCGCGCACCCGAGGCGCCGAGCGGGTGACCGACTGCAATCGCACCGCCGTTCGGGTTGACACGGTTATCGTCGTAGGCAACGTCGAGGCCTTTGAGGCACGCAAGAACCTGCGTGGCAAACGCCTCATTGATCTCGATAACGTCCATGTCCTTGATGGTGAGTCCGGCGCGCGCGAGCGCTTTCTTGGATGCGGCGACGGGTCCGATGCCCATGATCTGGGGAGGCACACCGGCCGCAGCGCTCGCGATGACGCGAGCGAGCGGTTTGACGCCTGCCTTCTCCCCTGCTTCCTTCGTGCCGACGATCAAGGCGACCGCGCCGTCATTGACGCCGGACGCATTGCCTGCAGTCGTCACGCCGCCTTCATACAAGGACCTCATCTTGGCCAACGCGGCCATGTCGGTCGCGGGACGCGGATGCTCGTCGTCGGTCACGGGCGGAACAGGCCCTTTGCGGGTCGGCGGCAGTTCGACCGGCGCAATCTCGCCAGTGAAGAAACCCTCGCCTTTCGCAATCGCGTAGCGCTGCTGAGAGCGCAACGCGAACTGGTCAGCCTCGTCGCGCTTGATGGCATATTCGCGCGCAAGCGTGTCCGCGGTCTGCGGCATCTGGTCGTCGCCGAAGCGCTTCACCAGCTTGGGATTGGAGAAGCGCGGACCGATGGTGCTGTCATACAGCTTGATGTCGCGGCCGAACGCGGACTCCGAGCGGCTCATCACGAGCGGTGAACGGCTCATGCTTTCGACGCCGCCGACGAGGAACACGTCGCCTTCGCCCGCGGTAATGGAGTGTGCCGCGTGCACGAGCGCGCCGAGGCCGCTCGCACAGTTGCGCTGAAGTACCGTGCCCGGCACCTCGATGGGAAGATCCGCCACGAGCGCTGCATGCCGTGCCACGCAGCGGCTGTCTTCACCGCTCTGATTGGCGCAGCCGACGACGACGTCTTCGATCTGCTCCGGCTTGAATGCCGACTTCTTCATCACCGACTTGATCACCTCGGCGAGCAGATCATCGGGACGTATCTTGGCAAGGACGCCGGCATGGCGGCCGAACGGCGTGCGCAGCCCTTCGTATATGTAAGCGTTCAGCATAAACATTTTCCTTTCTAGGACATCGGTCGAGTGCGTTGCATCAGGATTCGGGGGTCAGCGCCGAGACACCCAGCTTGGCGCGGCGCGTGAGCCAGATGTTCGGGCGATAGCGTGGATCGCCGTATATGCGATACATCGAAGCGAGCACGCGATGTATGCGCTCCACGCCGATCACGTCGGCAAAGCGGAACGGGCCGCTGGGATAATTCAGGCCCAGCGTCACCGCCTTATCGATATCTGCCGGCGCCGCGGTGCGGCTCTGGGCGATCGAGCAGCCGATATTGACGATCATCGCGACGACACGCTGCGCGATGAAACCGGCGCTGTCCCGGCATACGGTCACGGGCACACCATCGGACGCGAACAGCCCATGTGCAGCATCGCGATATGCAGGCTGAGTCACCGGCGTCGTCATGACGGTGCGCCGCTTCACCATGGGGAACAGCGTATCGATCGCGACGGTGCGCTTGGGATCCAGGCCCTGGTCCACGGCGCTGGTCGTTGCGTCTTCGCCCACGGGCGTTACGACGATGAGCGCGCGTTCGCTCGGCTTCTTGCCGGTCTCCACGCTTGCGCCCAGTTTCGCCAGCAGCGCCGTCACCGCCTCATGGCCCGCTTGCTCGACCGGACTTACCCATACACTTTCGGGACGCGCAGCGGGTGCCGCTTTCTCCGCCGGGACGATGGCCTTCATTTCGGCGTCGTAATCGTAGAAGCCCTTCTTCGACTTGCGCCCCAGTATTCCCGCCTCGTAGCGCGACTGCATGATGAGGTTGGGCCGGAAGCGCGGCTCCTGAAAGAACTGGTTATAGATGAGCGACGACGCCGGCTGCGTGACGTCGAGCCCGGTGAGCTCCATCAGCTCGAACGGCCCCATGCGGAATCCACATACGTCGCGCATGACGCGGTCGACGTCGACGAAATTCGAGACGCCCTCGTACACCAGGTGTGACGCCTCGAGCGTGAATCCGCGCCCGACCTGGTTCACCAGGAAGCCCGGCGCATCGGTGAGGCGGACAGGCTCGCGCGTCATGCGCTTGCCAATCGCGACGAGCGCCTCGCTCACCCAGCTTTCCGTGAGCAGCCCGTCGATCACCTCGACGAGCTTCATCAGCGGCACCGGGTTGAAAAAGTGAAAGCCGGCGAAACGCTGAGGCCGCTTCAGCTTGGCGCCGATCGTCGTGACCGAAAGCGAGGACGTGTTCGTCGCGAGAATGCAATCGGCGCCGACGACGCCTTCCAGCTCCGCGAAGAGAGCGCGTTTCGCGTCGAGGTTCTCGACTATCGCTTCGATCACGACGTGAGCGTTCTTGAAGTCGGCCGTCGTCTCCGCGACCTTGATGCGCGCGACCGCCGCAGCCGCGTCAGCCGTCGTAATGCTGCCCTTCTCGGCCGCGCGACCAAGCATCTTTTCGATGAAGCCGCGCGCTTCCTGCGCCGCGCCGGGCCGTGCATCCATCATCAGCACATTGATGCCGCCGGCTGCCGCGACCTGCACGATGCCGCGGCCCATTGCGCCGGTTCCTATGACGCCGAGCGTCAAGTCAGGTCTGTTCGTATCCAATGCCATATTTCCCCCAGCTCAGTTTCACGTCGTGGTCAGCGGTCAGCAGCCTTTGAACACGGGCTTGCGTTTTTCCATGAAGGCCGTCTGCCCTTCCTTGTAATCTTCGCTTGCGTAACATGCATCGACCATGCGCTGGCAGCGGTCGAAGTCGCGGTCTGCAGGATCCTTCGCGTATTCCAGCAGCGCGCGCTTGATGGATGCGATCGTGAGCGGTGCATTGCCCGCGATCGTATTTGCGTAATCGCGCGTGTACGTCTCCAGCTGATCCACCGGCACAACGCGATTCACGAGATTCATCTGCAGCGCTTCCTGGGCGGTGAATTGCCGTCCCGTGAAGAAAATCTCGGCGGTGAAAGACGCACCAACGAGATCCGTCAGCCGCTTGATGCCGGCGTATCGGTAGCCCAGCCCGAGTTTCGCCGCAGGAACGCCGAACTTCGCGTCCTCTGCAGCGATGCGTATGTCGCAGTTCACCGCGGTGGCCGTTCCTCCGCCGATGCAATAGCCGCGAATCATGGCGATCGTGGGCTTCGGACAATCGCGAAGCGCCTGCGCTGCGTTGTCGGCGGTGCTGTTGTAGAGCTGCACCGCCTCGGGGCTCGAGCGCTTCTCTTTGAACTGCGAGATGTCCGCTCCCGATACGAACGCTTTTTCGCCTTCGCCGCGAAGAATGACGACACGGACGTCCGGGTCGTTTGCGTAAGCCTCGAGCACCAGCGGTATCGACTGCCACATCTCGAGCGACACCGCGTTGTGGCGCGCCGGATTGTTGAAGATGATCCAGCCGATGTGCCCGTCTTTGCGGGCGACGAGCTTGTCCGTCAGCGTCGGGATGGCGGTGGCGGCGACATTCATGATATAGACCCTGGTGTTTGAGCGCGGAAGCTGCCTAGTTTAACCGATGGCGAGCATCCGGCGAACGCCCGCCGCACCGGCAACGAATATCGCGCGCCCACATTGCGGAGCACGTGCGGAAAAACGGCGACGGAGCGCGGTGACGCCGCGTCAGCAGCGGCCAGGCCGCTCAGCGCACGACGAGAACCGGGATTTTCGAGTGAGTGAGGACCTTCGCGGTCTCGCTGCCAAGCAGGAGGCCGGAAATGCCGCGACGGCCGTGGGAAGCCATCATGATGAGATCGCATTTCTGCTTTTTCGCCGCCGCGATGATCGCTTCGTAGGGGAGTTCACCGGTCACGACGATCTCCTCGTGCGTAACCCCTGCGGTCTCGGCCTTGCTCCCGACCGCTTCGACCATCTTTTGCGCCCGGGCCTTCGCTTCCCTGTCGTAGCGGCGCTGAAGCTCTACGCCCATCGGCATGACGAAGCTCTCGTCTGCGATCATCCGCAACTCCGGCACCACGTGCATTACCGTAACGCGCGCCCCGAGATCTTTTGCGAGCGCGATACCGCGTTCGACTGCGCGGCCGGAGAGCTTGGAGCCATCGGTCGGAAGGAGTATGTGTTTGAACATGACGATCTCCTCGATCTTGCGGCAGGAGCCTGCCGCGGCGGCATCAGTGAGTCTTGCCCTGGCGGTGCAGCGGAACGGGAACAGCGACGACGTCTATGCCCTCGTCCCGCAACGCTTCGACCTCGCGCGGGGACGCCGTGCCGCGAATGTGACGGTCAGGCGCCTCGCGATAGTGAATGCGCCGCGCCTCTTCGGGAAATGCGGCCCCCACGTCCTCGGTGTTTTCGATGATCGCGTCGACCAGCTTGGCAAGGGCTTCGGCATCGACGTTGGTGTAATGCGTTCCGGCGCGCGCGTTGGCGCGCGGCGTCGCCTTTTCTTTTTCGACCGCGCCGCGATTCACGTACGAGGCATGAGGCACGCGCTCGATCGCGTCGTTGTTGCAGATCGGGCACACGAGCAGCTTCTCGTCACGCTGGCGCTCGAATTCGGCACTCGAGGCAAACCATCCCTCGAATCGGTGGCCACCCGCGCAGCCCAGCTCGTATACGATCACCGCGTGTTCCTTGATATTGCCGCCGAGCTACGTCGCGACGGACGCGTTTCGGCGGGTTTCAGATACGTAGAATGATGCCACAAAGCACCGTGGCAGCGATACGCGCGGGAGAGCTCAGCGGCGCCTGCCGCGCCAGTACTTGAGAACCAGGTATCCGCCCAGCATGCCGCCGAGATGCGCGAAATGCGCAACGCCGGCCTGGGTGCCGGTGACTCCGAGGAAAAGCTCGACGGCGCCGTACAGCGTGACGAAGAGCCACGCAGGCAGCGGCACCGGCGGAAAGATCAGCACCACCGTGCGCCGCGGAAAATACAGTGCGAATGCCATGAGCAGTCCGAACACGCCGCCGGACGCGCCAAGCGTCGGATAAGGCGGAGCCCCGCTCATTCCGGCAACCAGCAACTGAGCGACGGCCGCAGCAACTACGCACGCGAGGTAGTAAACGATATAGCGACGCGACCCGAACACGCGCTCCAGGTCGGAACCGAACATGTACAGCGCGAGCATATTGAAAAAAAGGTGCGGCGAGCTGCCATGGAGAAAGCTGTACGTCACGAGCTGCCACGGCATGAAGCCGACGTCGACAGGCAGGTCGTATGCGCCAGTCGTGATCGGCCACAAAGCGAAGTACGCGATGAGCGCCTGATCGGCGACCATCTGCAGCAGATAGACCGCGAGGTTGGCGACGATCAGGGCATGCGTCACCGGGGGCATGGAGAAGAACATGTCGCACCGAGCCTTGTGAGAACGCCGCGCGCACTGCCGCGGTACCCGATATTAGCTTAAGTGTAACCAGGCGTGGCCGAGGCGCACGCATGAAGGCGTCATTGCCAGTCGGCCATGAGATGAACGAAAGCTTTGATGGCCCGCTGTCGTTCCGAAGGCAGGTCGATCGCAGCAGCCCCATAAACAAAAACGCCCCAACCGGGTGGCTGGGGCGTTTTCGTTTATGGGTGCCTGACGATGTCCTACTTTCGCACGGGTAGTCCGCACTATCATCGGCGCTGAGTCGTTTCACGGTCCTGTTCGGAATGGGAAGGAGTGGTTCCAACTCGCTATGGTCGTCAGACGTAGCTGTTGAGCTCGCGGCGGGAGGTCTGAGACCTCGTCATCGGGAGCTCGCAATCGGAAGAAGTAAAGAGCGTTCAATCGTATCTTGCAAACCTGTTCACCCTGAGCACGCATCCGCTCAAAGTTATAGGATCAAGCCGCACGGTCAATTAGTATCGGTTAGCTTAAGGCATTACTGCCCTTCCACACCCGACCTATCAACGTCGTAGTCTTCGACGAACCTTTAGGGGGATCAAGTCCCCGGGAGATCTTATCTTGAGGCGAGTTTCCCGCTTAGATGCTTTCAGCGGTTATCTCTTCCGCACTTAGCTACCCGGCGATGCCACTGGCGTGACAACCGGTACACCAGAGGTGCGTCCACTCCGGTCCTCTCGTACTAGGAGCAGCCCCCCTCAAATCTCCAACGCCCACTGCAGATAGGGACCAAACTGTCTCACGACGTTTTGAACCCAGCTCACGTACCACTTTAAATGGCGAACAGCCATACCCTTGGGACCGGCTACAGCCCCAGGATGTGATGAGCCG